>Ga0209771_1000002_pt1 | contig 284303 bp, 248 predicted proteins | sample SaaInl59LU_5_DNA_FD_184639 | JGI IMG/M metagenome (GOLD analysis project Ga0209771, IMG submission 184639) | Marine microbial communities from expanding oxygen minimum zones in the Saanich Inlet - ESP_59LU_5_DNA (SPAdes) (version 2) | ecosystem: Environmental > Aquatic > Marine > Intertidal... | reverse complement strand
TTAGTGTTGGTAATTTTTATTAATTCTCACTTTTAATAGGTGGAGAAGTTTAACCCTCACTCACTAACAACACTATAGTTAGTCTTCATTTTACTTACACACTAATTTTATTTTTAGTGTTAGTAATTTTTATTAATTCTCACTTTTAATAGGTGGAGAAGTTTAACCCTTACTCACTAACAATACTATAGTTAGTCTTCATTTTACTTACACACTAATTTTATTTTTAGTGTTGGTTATTTTATGAGTTATTTAAAATTGTTAAATTTGGAAACATGGAAGATAAATGGAGAGTTAAAAAAGTTGGAGATGATTGGTGGTTTATTCCCCAAAAAGAAAGAGATGAAAAAAGAGATTATGAAAATCTTGTAAATCGAATAAAAAGAAGAGAAAAGAAGATTGAATCTGATTTAGAAAAGATTAAGGAACTCAAAAAGGAGTTGAGAAAATGGAAATCAGATAGAACTAAGGGATTTAATAAAATGATTAAGTATCATAAAAAGTTCTTACCTTCTTTTTCAATATTCTTGGATGGTGATGATTTTAACCCTCAATGGGGTATGTGGGTTTCAATTGGTGGTAAAAGAAAATATATATACATAGGTACTGTAGATGATGTATCGTATCACTTAGATTTATTAGAAGATAATGTTCCTCATTACAATAAGAATAATAGATATGAGGATGGTCCCGTTGGACACTATGGTTCTATGAACCCTAAGAACTACGAGGGTGATGAACATAAAGAAATAATCTCCTCTAAGATTGATTCTTATGTTTGTGATGTTGTTAAGAAGAAAATGTTGAGTATTCTGAAGAAAGATGGGAACTTAGATAGGTTTTATGACAAAAAATACAAACTAAAAGGAATTGATATTCTTTATGATTTATATAAAAAATCTCCACATTATACACCTCCTCAGAAAGAAAGAGAAAAGAAAAAAGGAGGTACATTAAAACCTCTATATGTTGGTAAAAAGAAACAGTGGTAGTAGAATAACAACCTATATACTAATCATATCAAGTTCTTGTAATATTAAAACCCTTCGGTATTCTTTGAATATGTATTGAAACAACAAAGACACCATATTTTACCAACTGATAGATTAACCATAACTCTTTCAATCTTCAAAGTATATCAAAGTTTGAATCAAAACTATTTTGATACTGTAATCATTTTTAAACTACACTAAGGTGTGATTTTGTTTCATTTGATTTTCCCACTCTAATAAATCAGTTTTCCTGATGTATTTTTTATGAGATGATATTTCTATCATTGGTAACCCAAACCTTCTTCTCCATTCTTCTATGGTGGTTCTGTTTACATTATACATCTTCATTAGTTGTTGTTTTGTTATTCTTTCTTCCATAGTTTCTCTTCTTCTTTTTTTAATAATTCTTTGAATAATTTTTTATACCCTATTCTATCATTATTTTTTCGATAAGATTCAAGTTTATCTGAGAAGTTTTTAACCAGTTCTGATTTTCTGATTAACTCATCAGTGAACTCTTTTGGATTATCTTTTATCCATTTTATTTCTTCATAAGTTAGTTTAGTTTGTTTCATCTTTAAACAGTTTAATTTATATAGTACCAACCTCGAGTTTTAAGTAAAAGGTTATAATCTTTTTTCAAATTTTTTATTTGTTTGAATACTTCAGTATTGGATACACCAATCCCCTTTAAGAATTTTACTTCTTTTTTTATTTAATTCTAAATTTCCTCAGACCAGTTCGATTTAATCACCCATATCTGATTTATAGTAGAACCATTTTTGATACTATCGGAGAAACCTCTTCCATTATGTATAGATATTATTTCAATCTTATAGAATACTATCCGACTTCTAACCCACTAACTATTCCTTAGAACCCTCGTGGGTGATTAGTATTTTACCCTATGATGGATACCAGTATCTACTATAAGTATTACAAAGTGTAGGAAAACGTAAAAAAATAGAAGGGTTTTATTTAATAACTTCTACAATAGGGGGAGTAACAACAACTACATCTGGTCTATTTATTCGTTCTTCACGAATTAAACCTTTCTTATAAATGGAATGGACGTGGTTGTTTTTAAATTCATTACCACGAGGTGTTTTTAATCCTTCCTCATTAAGAATTTGAGATATCTTTCTATATCCAATAGGGGTAAGAAAATGTTCTTTTAAACCCCTTATTCTATTAAATAAATACTGTTGATATTCCGAATATGAAGAACTCCACAGATGAGTAGTTCTTATTGATATTGAGAACGTTACTAACAATTTGTAGGAGTAAGAGTAATTGTCACGAGTAACTACTCCACCGTTACCGATTTTGCTAAGTTTCTTGGCTGATCTACATTTTTGCCAAGTAAAACCGCAATATGATACGATAATAGCTGAAAAGGAATCGTTGTTAATAAAGGTGTTAAAGCCTCTTCTATTTCTGGTATTTCTATTACATGATCTGCAATTTCTTTAACCTGCGTATCTCCTTCTGTTACAATAGCAATTATTTTACCAGATCTCGATTTTATTTCTTGAATGTTACTCACTACTTTTTCATAATGTCCTTTGCTAGTAGCAATCACAAAAATTGGCATGTTTTCATCTATCAATGCAATTGGGCCATGCTTCATTTCTGCAGCAGGATATCCTTCTGCATGTATGTATGAAATTTCTTTTAACTTTAATGCACCTTCTAAAGCAACAGGAAAGTTAAAGCCTCTACCTAAGTACAAACAATTAGGTGCGTCTTTATAAACCTTGGCAATTTCTTCAATCTTAGCATCAATCTTTAAAAGTGCTTCAATTTTTTGAGGTACCAATTGTAATTCTTGTAAATACATTCTGTATTTAGAATTAGATATAGTGCCTTTTGCAATCGCTAATTTTAAAGAAATTAAAGTAAGTACGGTAATTTGTGTTGTAAATGCTTTTGTAGATGCTACACCAATTTCTGGTCCTGCATGCGTATAAGCACCTGCATGTGTTTCTCTTGCAATAGAAGAGCCAACAACATTACAAATACCAAAAACAAATGCGCCTTTTTCTTTTGCCAACTTAATTGCAGCTAATGTATCTGCAGTTTCACCAGATTGAGAAATAGCAATAACAACATCATTAGAATTTATAATCGGATTTCTATATCTAAATTCTGATGCATATTCTACTTCTACAGGAATACGCGTCATGTCTTCTAACAAATATTCGCCAACCAAACCAGCGTGCCAAGAAGTACCGCAAGCAATAATAATTATTCTATTAGCGGTTAAAAATTTGTTTAAATGATCGTCTATACCGGCCATTTTTATAATACCCTCGTTTGGTAACATTCTACCTCTATAAGTGTCTATAATAGCCTTTGGCTGTTCGTGTATTTCTTTTAGCATAAAGTGGTCGTAACCACCTTTTTCTATTTGATCTAAACTTAGTTTTAGTTTTTGAATGTTAGCGATTACTAAAGAATCGTCATTAATTTTACGAACCTTTATACTTTTCCCTAACTTAATAATCGCTAATTCTTCATCTTCTAAATAGATGGCATTTTTTGTATACTCTATAAAAGGAGATGCATCAGAAGCAATAAAAAACTCTTTATTGTCTGTGCCAACACCAATTGCAATTGGGCTTCCTAAACGTGCAACTACTAATTCGTTTGGTTTTGTTTTATCAAAAACAGCAATAGCATAAGCGCCTACTACATTTGTTAAAGCTAACTGTACGGCTTTACCTAGCTTGCATTTTTCATTCTTTTTTACTTCTTCTATAAGATTAACCAATACTTCTGTATCGGTATCACTTTTAAAAACATAACCTCTAGTAATTAACTCTTTTTTAATGGTATCGTAATTTTCGATAATACCGTTGTGTACCATTACCAAATCACCAGACTGAGAAATATGCGGATGAGAGTTTACATCATTAGGTACACCATGTGTAGCCCAACGTGTATGCCCAATTCCTATATTTCCTTTTTTTCGTTTTTCGTCGTTATTTGTAATTTCTTCTAGGTCAGATACTTTTCCTTTGGTTTTAGAAAGTTGAATTTCTTTACCATCAAACATCATTATTCCAGAGCTATCGTAACCTCTGTATTCTAGTCTTTTAAGACCATTAATAACAATGGGATAAGCATCTCTTGTACCTATGTAACCTGTTATTCCACACATATTTTTTCTTTTCTTATTTTTTTTCTGAATAGGAAATTTTTAGTTCCACTTTTTTATCACCATTTATAGCAGAATGGTTTAAAAGTGTAACTGCTTTGGGGTTCCAACTATAATTTTTAAAGATTGTATCTGTTACCGTTTGTAAATCTGTTGCATTTACCGCTTTTAATCTAAGTGTTGGCGAGTAGTTAGTGTTGCCGTTTAAAAGATCTGAGACATAGTCGGTAATTCTAAAGGTATATTTTTCAAATTTATTATCAGTGCCTCTTTCTAACAATCCGCCAAAAGAAGCAATATTTTCAGAATACACATCTTTTATAATGCTGTACGCTGGTGTTGGTGCTTCATCAGATTTATATAAATACAATCGATATGGGATTGCCGTTGTATCTGCAGATTGCTTTACATACATTGTTAATAAAGCATCGTTTACTAGTAAATTTTGGGCTCTTAACTCTTCTATTTTATCTGACAATCCATTTCCATCTGCATCTGCGCCAAAAAGTGTTAAAACACCTTCGCTACCCGCTGCACCTTGTATAATAACTTCTTCGTTAGTTGGGTAAACTTTGTCTTCCATTTTATAGGTTGCTGCTCTAATACCCGCTAAAGGAAAACTGTGGTTTTTAGAAATTGTATCTATAGCAACCCCATTTGCAATAACAGTATTGGTGTAGTATATTTCTATAGATGGGGTATTTGTACCATTAAAATTAAGAGAAATTAAAGAACCTTCATTTCCTGTAGCTTCTAAAATAACCCCTCTAAAATGATTGTTAAATGCGTCTTGAGTTTCAAATTCTGCACTTTCATATTTGTCTAAAAAAAGCGATTTAATAACATCTTCTTTTAAAGGAATGGCTGCAAAAGGAAGCGGAACAGTTACTGCAGTAGAATTAGTATAAGTAACAGTGTCTTTGTTATATAACGCACCGTTATTTAACCACCTTTTTACTACAATGGCAGTATCCGTAGCTTTTGGTATAAGTTTAAAATTGTTTGTGGTGTTTAATGCAGCACCTGCTTTTTCAAAAACATCATTCGAGTAATAGCTATTTACTTTTGATGGGTCTGCGGGGTTTAACCTACTTAAATATGTGTTTAATTGAAAAATATTTAGGTCAAACGCTTTTGTTTTATCGCCAATAATAGAATCTAATTCATAACCAGTGCTAGTATCGTTTAGGCTAACTTGGTAAGGTAGTTTTACAAATGCAGTATCTATTGTAGTTATTACAGTAGTATCTGAAACGTACGTATTTTCTGCATCTAAAAGAGTTAAACCAGATGGTACAGCTATTTGAGAAACTATTGAAGCCTCAATTTTCTCATAATCTGCACTTGCATGTACACCTAACAAGTAGGTTCCGGGCTCAAAAGTTAAATTGTCTGAACGTAAATTAGTTACGGGTGCATTTTCTAACGTTACATCTACTAAAATAGAATTTGTAGAAAATTTAGTATTGCTAATAATACTAGCCCCAATATCTGCAAAGTCTTTTTCACAAGAGATAACAGTTGTAAATACCAAAACTAAAGCTGCAATTTTTGCGCTTACTTTTAAATTTCTTTTCACTTTATAACAATTAATCAACTGAAATTAAATCAGCATAAAAATTTAAATAATTTTCTTTTAAGTCTTCTGTTTGATACTCTAAAACAGGGATATCTTTCTCGTCTAAAAAGCTTGTTAGCTCTTCAGAAATTGTTTCGCTACCATGAATAATTGCATCAGAATTTTCAATAGCACTTTTTAAAATATTAATAAAACTAGGTGTTTTAATAATTTCAATTTTTTGATCACTAATATTATCAAACTTTACTTTTTCTGATAAGGTTTCGTTTAAAGTACCTTCAAAAGGGTTATTATATAAAGAAGTAACAATTTTACTTTCTGTAAACAAAGGTTCTTCTTTGTAAAACTCTTTTAGGTAAAGAGGTAAAAGAGAAGCCATCCAACCGTGAACGTGAATAATATCTGGCGCCCAATTTAATTTTTTTACAGTTTCGATAACACCTTTTGCAAAGAAAATAGCACGCTCGTCATTATCTTCGAATAACTGGTCATCTTCATCTGTAAATACCGCTTTTCTCTTAAAATATTCTTCATTATCAATAAAGTAAACTTGCATTCTTTCTTTCGGAATAGAGGCTACTTTTATAATAAGTGGCATGTCCATGTCGTTCACAACTAGGTTCATACCAGACAATCGAATTACTTCATGTAATTGATGTCTACGCTCGTTAATTACGCCGTATCTTGGCATAAATATTCTTGTTTGTACTCCCTTAGAATGTGCGTTTTTTGCAACATTAAAGGCTGTTGATGCTAGTTCTGTTTCCGGCAAATAGGGTACTACTTCCGATGAAACAAATAATATTCTCTTGTCCTTCATTAAATCAAACTCTTTTTGTGAGATTGGCAAAAGTACAAATTAATATGCTAATATCGTGTTAAAATGGTAAGTTTGCACACTTTACATAGCTACAAAGAATGAAAATATTTACTACAAAAAAGGACTTAAAAGACTGTTTGTCAGTATTAAAGTTAAAAGAAGAAACCATCGGTTTTGTGCCAACAATGGGTGCTTTGCACGAAGGGCATTTGTCTTTAATAAAAAAAGTAAAACAAAAAACAACAGTAGTTGTTGTTAGTATTTTTGTAAATCCAACTCAGTTTGATAAAAAAGAAGACCTTTTAAAATATCCAAAAACATTTGATAACGATACCAAATTACTAGAAAGTGTTGGGTGCGATGTGCTGTTTTTTCCTTCGGTAGATGAAATTTATTCCGGTAATGTTGTTTCAGAAAAATTTAATTTTGATGGCTTAGAGCATCAAATGGAAGGGAAGTTTAGAGCAGGTCATTTCGATGGCGTTGGTACAGTTGTTAAAGCACTTTTTAACATTGTAGCACCAGACAAAGCCTTTTTTGGTCAAAAAGATTTTCAGCAACTACAGATCATTAAAAAATTGGTTAAAAAACAACGTTTAAATGTAAAAATTAAAGGGTGTGCTATTTACAGAGAGCAAGATGGTTTGGCAATGAGCTCTAGAAATACGCGTTTAAACGATGCTCAAAGAATTGCAGCGCCATTTATTTATAAAACACTTAAAAAAGTTCGTAAAAAATTTGGCACAGAAAGTGCTGTTAAAATTAATGCATGGGTAGAAAATCAATTTAAAAACCATCCTTCTTTAAAGTTAGAATATTTTACGATTGCAGATGAAAAATCATTAAAAACGATAGAAACAAAAGAATCTGACAAAAATTACCGTGCTTTTATTGCTGTATTTGCAGGAGATATAAGACTGATAGATAATATTCGTTTAAAACATAATTAATTTTAAAAAACCTATTTTTGTAAGATGTTAGTACAAGTTGTAAAATCAAAAATCCATCGTGTAAAAGTTACAGGTGCAGATTTAAATTATATAGGAAGCATTACCATAGATGAAGATTTAATGGATGCTGCCAATATTATTGAAGGCGAGCGCGTTCAGATCGTTAATAATAACAATGGCGAACGTTTAGAAACGTATGCAATTCCTGGACCAAGAGGTAGTGGAGAAATTACTTTAAACGGCGCTGCAGCAAGAAAAGTAGCTGTAAACGATGTTTTAATCTTAATTGTATATGGGTTTTTAGAGCTAGAAGAAGCAAAGAAATTTAAACCAGCCTTAGTTTTTCCGAACGAAAAAGACAATACACTTACCTAGTTTTGAACATCAAAAAAATAATAAAAATAATATTACCACTCATTTTGGGGGGTGTTTTAGTATGGTATTCTATCTCTAATATTTCTATCGATGTTTTAATAGGATACTTTAAAGAAGCCAAATATGGTTGGATTTTTCTTGGCCTGTTTTTCGGTATTTTAAGTCATTTATCAAGAGCTTACCGCTGGCAATTTATGTTAGCTCCTCTGGGGTTTAAACCGAAATTAACAAACAGTATTTTAGCGGTTTTAGTCGGTTATTTAGTAAACTTAGCTTTGCCAAGAGCCGGAGAAATTTCTAGAGCAACTGTAATGGCTAACTACGAAAAAATACCTTTCGAAAAAGGCTTCGGTACCATTGTTGCAGAACGCATTGCAGATTTAATTATGATGCTGCTAATTGTAGCAATTACCCTTTTTGTTCAGTTCGATTTTATTTACCAACTTTTAACTAAGAATTTTAACCCCATTAAAATTGTTGTTTTTTTAGCTGTATTAATTATCGGTTTTTATACGTTAACGGGCTTAATTAAAAAGGCAAAATCGGGTATATTACTTAAAATTAAAAACTTTATTGCCGGTTTGGTAGAAGGAGTTACAAGTATTTTTAAGATGAAAAATAAATGGGCATTTATTTTTCATACTGTTTTTATTTGGGCGATGTATGTAGCCATGTTTTGGGCAACAATACCAGCAATAGAAGGTCTAAACGTGCCTTTTGGAGGGGTGTTAATAGGTTTTATTGCTGGCGGATTTTCTATTGCCGCAACTAATGGTGGCATTGGTTTGTATCCGATAGCGGTAGCTGGTGCACTGGCTTTATTTGATGTTTCTACAGAACCCGCAACCGCTTTTGGTTGGATTATGTGGACTGCCCAAACCGCTATGATTATCGTTTTTGGTGGACTAGCATTCTTACTTTTACCGGTTTATAATAAGAGTAAATAATTTTTGGGCGTTTCTTTTTGCTGAAAGCATTCAGCACCAAGTCGCGCTTTCATTACTCGCTTCACGCTAAAAAAAGCGTGAGAGCTTAAACAGGTCATTCAATCGCTAACGCAAATTTTTAAGTGCATTTAAAGAAATAAAAGACCATAAGTATTTTAAAAACTTTGTAACTTTGAAACGCTAAAACTTTGCAACTTATTTAAAAATGGCTAAAATTAAAACAACTTTTTTCTGTCAGAATTGTGGTACACAACATGCAAAATGGGTAGGACAGTGTGGTGCTTGTAAAGAATGGAATACCATTGTAGAAGAAGTAATTCAAAAAGAAGAAAAACGCGTTTGGAAACAATCTACAACAGCAAAACAAACAGTAAACAAGCCGTTAAAAATTGCCGATATTCAGTTAAATCCTGAAGAAAGAGTAGTTACTAATAATGCCGAGCTAGATACTGTTTTGGGTGGCGGATTGGTAAAAGGATCTGTTACACTTTTAGGCGGAGAGCCAGGTATTGGTAAGTCTACCTTATTATTGCAAGTAGCTTTAAATATTAGCCAGAAAGTGTTGTACGTTTCAGGAGAAGAAAGCCAATCTCAAATTAAAATGAGGGCCGAAAGGTTGGCTGCTAACAATTCTAATTGTTTGATACTTACCGAAACCAACACACAAAATATTTTTAAAAACATAGAAGAAACACAGCCAGAAGTTTTAGTGATAGATTCTATACAAACACTATATACAACTTCTATAGAAGCTTCTCCTGGTAGTATTTCTCAAATTAGAGAGACCGCTGCAGAATTAATAAAATATGCCAAAGAAACCGCAACTCCTGTTTTATTAATTGGTCATATTAATAAGGACGGAAACATTGCAGGACCAAAAATTTTAGAGCACATGGTAGATGTTGTTTTACAGTTTGAAGGTGATAGAAACCATACGTATAGAATTTTAAGAAGTCAGAAAAATAGATTTGGTTCTACTTCAGAATTAGGTATTTACGAAATGCTTTCAAACGGATTAAGAGAAATATCAAATCCGTCAGAAATTTTAATCTCTAAAAAAGATGCCGATTTAAGCGGTACTGCAATTGCATCAACTCTAGAAGGCATAAGGCCTTTAATGATAGAAATACAAGCTTTAGTTTCTACGGCAGTTTATGGTACACCACAACGTTCTACAACTGGTTATAACTTAAAAAGGCTACACATGATTTTAGCGGTTTTAGAAAAAAGAGCAGGCTTTAAATTAGGAGCCAAAGATGTTTTTTTAAACATTACAGGTGGTATCAATGTAGACGATCCAGCGATAGATTTGGCGGTTGTTGCAGCTATTTTATCATCCAATCAAGACATTGCAATTAACCCAAATGTTTGTTTTGCCGCAGAGGTTGGATTGGCTGGAGAAATAAGGCCGGTTTCTAAAATAGACCAACGAATTACAGAGGCAGAAAAATTAGGTTACAAAACTTTAGTAGCTTCTAAATACAATAAAATTGCCTCTAAAAATCATGGAATTAAATTGGTTTTAGTTGGTAAAATTGAAGAAGCTTTTGCTACTTTATTTGCATAATTTAGTAATCCAACTCACTTTTAGTTTCCAAACTTCAAATTCTTTTAGCTTCATTAGTACATAAATTATTATTCAATAATAATATTACCGAAGTTTAATTTTTATATTTTAAAATCAAAAACAAAAAAAACCGAACAATTTTGTTCGGTTTTCTATGTTATTTTAGAAAATATTATTTCTTATTTGCAGCTTTAATATATTTATCTAAAGCCATTGTCATAGAAGGTGTTTCTGGAGACGGAGCAACAATATCACACTTAAAACCAGCATCTGTAACAGCTTTTACGGTAGAGTTTCCAAAAGCGGCAATTCTAGTATCGTTTTGTTTAAAATTCGGAAAGTTTTTTAGTAAAGATTCTATTCCAGAAGGGCTAAAGAATACTAATACATCATAAAAAACATTTTCTAAATCAGATAGATCACTAATAACCGTTCTGTACAAGTCTAAGCGCGTCCATTTTACCTCTAATTTATCTAGTTCTTCAGGAATTAAAGGTTTTAATTTGTCTGAACTAGGTAGTAAAAAGGTTTCTGTTTTATGCTTTTTAATTAGTTTTGTTAAATCAGGAAATGTTCTTGAACCTACATAAATTTTACGTTTTCTATACACAACATATTTTTGTAAGTAATAAGCTACTGCTTCAGACTGACAAAAATACTTCATAGCATCTGGTACTTTAAAGCGCATTTCTTCTGCAATTCTAAAGAAATGATCTACTGCATTTCTGCTCGTTAATATAATTGCGGTAAAATTATTTAAGTCAACTTTTTGACTTCTAACTTCTTTTACTGGAATGCCTTCTACATGAATAAAAGACCTAAAGTCTATTTTTACTTTTTGTTTAGTAGACAAGTCAAAATATGGGGATGTTTCTGTCTTTGGCTCTGGTTGCGATACTAGTATCGTTTTCACTTTCATACGCTTTCTTTTTGTAGTTAAAACATCAATTTAAACAGTATAAATAGCGGTGCTATTTCGAAGGCGCAAATGTACAAAATAAAATAAAACAACTTGCTAAAAATCAGGTTTTTATTAATTGATACAATAAGAACAAACCGAAAGAGAAATAAAATTGCAGAAAAATAAAATAAGAAACTACTTGATATTGCAGAAAACTCAACAATAATAAGACTTATTAGTATTAAAAAAGCAATAGCATTTAAATAACTAAATTTAGTGGTTACAAAAAAATGGAGTTCTTTTTCTATCTTAAAAGTAAAGGTTAATAACTGTTCTAGATTTCTTTTTAGGATAAAAAACGAAAAAACAACACTAAATATTTTAAAAAACGAAAAAAAACCTTCATTCGATTCTGTTACGTAATAGGTTGTTAACTTATATATTAAAAAAGAAATGATTACTGTCAAAAAAATAAAAAGAACACTTTTAAAAGCATCAAAAAAAGAGCTTGTTTCTTCGGTTTCGTGCTCTATGTAATTACTATTTAAAGGGCTTAAAATAATTTTTTTTAATCTGGTAGCATCTATTTTTTTTAAAACAACAATACAAATCAAAAGGAAAACCATTAATAAGGTTATCCAATTTGTATTTGTTACTGTTCTTTCTAATGCGTGCACTAATTATTGTTTTAGAATTACAAAATTACTAATAAAACACGTATATTTGTGTACTTACATATATAAAGCTTATTTATGTCAGATTCATTGGTAATTATACCAACATATAACGAGAAAGAGAACATAGAAAGTATTATAAGAGCTACTTTTAATCAAGAAAAAGAGTTCGATATTTTAGTTGTAGATGATAACTCTCCCGACGGTACTTCTAAAATTGTAGCAACGCTAATTTTAGAATTTCCAGATCGCCTTTATTTAGAAAAACGAGTTGGCAAAAATGGTTTAGGTACTGCCTATATTCATGGTTTTAAATGGGCAATCAATAAAAAATATGACTATATTTTTGAGATGGATGCAGATTTTTCTCACAATCCAAAAGATTTAATTCGTTTATACAATGCTTGTGCTAAACAGGGTGCAGATGTTTCTGTAGGCTCTAGATATTCGCAAGGTGTAAATGTAGTAAACTGGCCAATGAAGCGAGTTTTGCTTTCTTATTTTGCATCTAAATATGTACGTTTTATTACTAGAATACCTTTGCATGATACCACTGCAGGTTTTGTTTGTTGGAAAAGAGAAGTATTAGAAAAAATACAATTAGACAAAATAAAATTTGTAGGATATGCATTTCAAATAGAAATGAAATTTAAAGCATGGAAACATGGTTTTAATATTAAAGAAGTTTCTGTAATTTTTACAGACAGAACCTTAGGGACCTCTAAAATGAGTGGAAATATTATATACGAAGCGTTGTTTGGCGTTCTTAAAATGAAATTAAAAGGCTTGCCTAAATAGATGAGTACAATTTTTACATTAACATTAAAACAGCATATAACCCCTAGCTATTTAAGTATTAAAAAAGCTCAGTTTTTATATAGAAAACAGCAGTTTGGTGGTGCTTTTTACACCTCGGTAAGCCCTGTCTTTAAAAAAAACAGACAACTTGTTATTGTTTTAAAGTCTTTAGTAACTTGGGCTAGTGAGAAAAAAATTAAAAAGTTAGCAAACATTCTTATTTTCAGAGTAAACAAAAGTATTTAAGAAAAAAAGAATTTTAAAAACACTAAAATTTTTATAGATTTTAGTACCAATATTACAGAAATATCATGAAAAATAGTGTCCTAATTACCAATGCGAAAATTGTAAACGAAAACAAGACTTTTATAGCAGACGTTTTAATAGAAGATAGTTTTATCAAGCAAATTTCTTCAAACATTACTGCTCCACAAAACACAACTATTATAGATGCAGCTGGCAATTATTTAATTCCTGGTTTTATAGATGATCAAGTTCATTTTAGAGAACCAGGGTTAACACACAAGGCCAATATTGCTACCGAAAGTAAAGCTGCTGTTGCTGGCGGAATTACTACTTTTATAGAAATGCCTAACACAGTACCACAAGCTACTACGCAAGATTTGTTAGAAGATAAGTTTGCCATTGCCGCAACAGATTCTTATGCAAATTACTCTTTTATGTTTGGTGGTACAAATGATAATTTAGAAGAATTATTAAAAACAGATCCTAAAAAAGTAGCTGGTATTAAATTGTTTTTAGGCTCTTCTACGGGCAATATGTTGGTAGACAATCAAGAAGTGTTAGAAAAAATATTTTCATCAACAAAAATGATTATTTCTGTTCATTGTGAAGATGAAGCTACCATCAGAAAAAATACAGCTGCGTTTAAAGAGAAATACGGAGAAGATATTCCTATGAAATATCATCCTATCATAAGAAGTGAAGAGGCTTGTTATATATCTTCTTCTAAGGCAATTGAATTGGCTAAAAAAACAGGAGCAAGGTTGCATGTTTTTCATTTATCAACCGAAAAAGAAACCCATTTGTTTAGAAATGACATTCCGTTAGAAGAAAAACAAATAACCTCGGAAGTTTGTATTCATCATTTGTGGTTTAATGATAAAGACTATGACAAAAAAGGGTCTTTTATCAAATGGAACCCTGCAGTAAAAACAGAAGCAGATAGATTAGGACTTTGGAAAGCTTTGTTAGACGACAGAATAGATGTTTTAGCAACAGACCATGCGCCTCATACTTTAGAAGAAAAAAACAACAAGTACTTAAAAGCACCAAGTGGCGGACCTTTGGTACAGCATGCAGTAATTGCTCTTTTAGAAAAAGTAAAAGAAGGGGTTATTTCTATCGAAAAGTTAGTGGAAAAAATGAGTCATAATCCTGCCAAATTATTTCAAATAGAAAAGCGTGGTTTTATAAAAGAAGGGTATTATGCAGATTTGGTAATTATAGTTGCAAACCAATCGCAAACCGTTTCTAAAGAAAATTTATTGTATAAATGTGGTTGGTCTCCTTTTGAAGGAACAACTTTTTCATCGACCATAACACATACCTTTATTAATGGGAATTTAATTTACAATCGAGGTATTTTTAATGACGAAATAAAAGGACAGCGAATTACTTTTAACAGATAAACATGAAAAATATAAGCCATATAATACTATTACTTTTGTTATTTTCTTGTACTAGTAATACCATCTTTAAAAAGCCGAAAGACTTAATACCTAAAGACACAATGAGTCTTTTAATACAAGATATGATGGTAGCTTCTTCTGCAAAATTTATAAAAAATAAACATTTACAAAAGAACATAAATTATATGGCTTTTATTTATGATAGATATTTAATAGACAGTCTTCGTTTTCAGACAAGCAATTTATACTATACTTCAAAAATAGATGAATACGAAGAAATTATAAATGATGTTAACGTTCAGTTAGAAAAAAAGAAAGCATATTATAAGGGAGTTAAAGCAGAAAGAGATTCTCTTAAAAGAGACTCCATTAAAAACTCACGTTTAGAGATAATAGACACCACAAAGATTAAAAAGCGTGCTCTAGATTTAATAAAAAAAGAAGATTAATTGTCTTTATTTTTATAGCTAATACATACTTTTTTAATAACAGTTTCTATTTCTTCAAACTGAAAGTCTAACGCCTCTTTTATTTTTTTAGAGGAGTATTTAGAAATAGTATGTGCACTTTTTGCAGTATATTTTGTTAATAAAGGGTCTTTTTTGGTAAATTTAGAAATCAACAATGCTATTCGCCAAAAAATAGCAGTTTGCCACTTTTTCACTCTAATTTTTGGAGCTTTTTTGCCTAAATACTTTGCTATTAAAGAGAAGATTTCTTTATAAGAGTTGTTTTCAGAAACTAAAATAAAGCGCTCATTTTTAATGGTAGAGTTCATTAATAACACCATACATTTAACCACATCATTTACACCTACATAACCAGTAATGCCTTCTGTGTAATATTGAAGTCCGCTATTAATATTGCTAAACAAAGCGCCAGAGCCAGTCTTAAAAAAACCACTTCCTAAAATAACCCCTGGGTTTACAATAACCACATTTACACCTTCTTGGCTTGCGCGCCAAATTTCCATTTCTGCGCCAAACTTTGTAATAGAGTAGCCACTGTTATCGTCTTCAGAGTTCCATTCAGATTCTTCGGTAATAAAGCCATCGTATAAAGAATTACCTACAGCAGCAATAGAGCCAACAAAGCAAATTTTATCAACCTTAGCATCAATAGCAAGATTGGCAATATTAGCCGTACCATGAATATTTACCTTTCGCATTTTTCTATAATCTTTTGGATTAAAAGAAATAAATGCAGCACAATGATATACTTTTTTAACATCTGTAAATGCTGGAATCATAGCAGGTACGTCTGTAATATCGGCCTTAAACCAAGTTATTTTATCAAATAAAGATTGCCCGTTTACTTCATTGTAAAAGACTTTTTTTACGGCTTCAATTTTTTTAGAAGACCTATAAATAGCTCTAATATTCTCGTCATTTTTTGCCAATTGATACAATAAATGTGCACCAACTAAACCGGTTCCTCCTGTAACTAAAATCATGCTGCTAATTTATGGTTTTTTGATTGATAAGTTTATCTTTGCCAACCTAAAAGACTAAAGTTTCACAATGTCTTATTAAGTGTTGTATAGAGAGGTTTAAAATATTTAAAACTAAGAATAGTTCTCTAATACACCAGAACGGACAATATCAGATACCATACAATGAAAAATTTTATTGAAGAATTAACATGGAGAGGAATGCTACACGACAGCATGCCAACAACAGAAGAACACTTAATGGAAAGTATGAGAAGTGCTTATGTTGGTTTCGATCCTACATCAGATTCTTTACATATCGGTAACCTAGTTCCTATCATGTTGTTGGCGCATTTTCAAAGGTGTGGGCATCAGCCAATTGCTTTAGTTGGTGGTGCAACAGGGATGATTGGTGATCCGTCAGGAAAATCTTCTGAACGTAATTTGTTAGATGAAAAGACTTTAAGACACAACCAAGAGGCTATAAAAGGGCAGTTAAGTCACTTTTTAGATTTTACTTCTGAAGCAAAAAATGCAGCAGTATTAGTAAATAATTACGACTGGATGAAAGATTTTTCTTTCTTAGAGTTTATACGAGATATCGGTAAACATATTACCGTAAATTACATGATGGCTAAAGATTCTGTTAAAAACAGAATTAGTTCAGAGTCTAAAGACGGTATGTCTTTTACCGAATTTACCTATCAGCTTGTTCAAGGATATGATTTTTTACACTTATATCAAAACAACAATGCTTCTATTCAAATGGGTGGTTCAGACCAATGGGGTAATATTACAACTGGTACAGAGTTAATTAGACGTATTGGTGGTGGTAAAGGGTATGCAATTACCTGTCCTTTAATTACAAAGTCTGATGGTAGTAAATTTGGAAAATCTGAAGGCGGAAATGTTTGGTTAGATAGCAAAAGAACGTCTCCTTATAAGTTTTATCAATATTGGTTAAATGCTTCGGATGAAGATGCGGAGAAGTATGTTAAAATTTTTACTTTTTTAGATAAAGAAACAATAGCGTCTTTAATTTCTGCGCACAATGAAACACCTCACGAGCGTATTTTACAAAAAAGAATTGCAGAAGAGGTTACTTTATTAGTACATGGTAATGAGGCTTTAGAGAATGCAATAAAAGCATCTAATATTTTATTTGGTAAAGCTACTGCAGACAATTTAAAATCTTTAGACGAGCAAACTTTTTTAGATGTTTTTGATGGTGTGCCTCAAGCCACTATTGCAGCGACAGATTTTGAAGAAGGGTTAGATATGATTGGTGCTTTATCTGCAAAAACAAATTTTTTGACTTCTAACGGAGAGGCAAGAAGAGCATTAAAAGAAAATGCAATATCTGTAAATAAAGAAAAAGTAAAAGAAGATTTTATAATCTCTAAAGAAGATTTAATTGCCAATAAGTATGTGTTATTACAAAGAGGTAAAAAAACGTATTATTTATTAGTAATTGCTTAAAATAATTTTTAAACAAAAACGAGCACTACTTTCGTAGTGCTCGTTTTTTCATTTTCATTCACAAAACTCCCCCAAGATTGCTTTCAATCGTTCTTTTGTATCAATTTTAACCAGTTTTTATCTGCTGCTTTTTTAAGTGCTTCGGCATCTTCTTTTAACCAAAGATCTAGCGTGTTTGTTCCCCAAGAATTGTAAAACAGATACAATTTACCGTTTCTAATTTCAAATGTTTTTGGGTTAATACTTACTTTTTCTCCCTTTAAACCAATTGCATATGCACAATAGCCGCCATAAGCCGGAATGTATTTTTTAGGTGATTTTTTAAATAGCTCTAAATTTTCTTTTGATATAAATTTAAATTTAACACCATCGTACTCTGTAGTAAATTCTTTATTACCACTTTCTGCTTTGTTATTAAAATAGGCAACAACATCATATCCTTCTGCTACAAAACCTTTTTTTGTATTGTAATCTTGACTAAAAGCAATTGCAGGTATTAATAATAGTATTAGTAAAAATTTATTTTTCATCATCTGTTTTTACAAGTAGTCGAGAAAAAAAACAAACATTACAGTATTATTAAATATTTTTTATAAATTTTTTTAAAACAACAATTAGTTCATCACTATTTTCAATGTGACTCATATGTCCATTAGGCAAAATAATAGCCTCAGAACCTGTTTCTTTGGCTTCTTTAATAGATAATTTAAAATCTAAAACAGGGTCTTTTTCTCCGATAACAATCAGTTTTTTAAAACTGCCATTTGCTAAAACATGATTTCTGTTTAAACGGATTCTCATTCCTTCTTGTGCGGCTATATAACCTTGTATTGGTGTTTTTAGAGCCTCTGTTAATGCAAAATTAATTTCTTCTTTAAACAGTATTTTACTTTCTGATGCAAAAAGATTTGCAAAAGACATGTTTACAATTTGCTTAAAATTATTTACAATCATTTTATTTGCACGAAGGCGTAGCTGTTTTCTTTCGGAGTCATCTTCATTAGAAGTAGCATTAAGTAAACACAGACCTTTTATTTTCTCTGAATGTTTTTCGGCAAACGCTAACGCAACATAACCTCCTAAAGAATGCCCAATTAAAGTACATTTTCTAATTTTTAGTGCTTTTAAAACAGCTAAAATAGTTTCGGCAAAAATTTCCATAGTATGCACATAGCCAATACAATCTGTGTTGCCATGCCCTAATAAATCGATCGTAATTACTCTATTTTTTTTAGAAAGTGGCGCAATTATTTTTTGCCACATAGTAGAATTTTCTAAAAAACCATGAATTAATACTACCGCAGCACCTTTTCCGTGATCTGTATAAAAAATTTTAGCATTTTTAAAATTTATAGACTTTTGCATCCCTCAAAAATATGTATATTTCGCCCATTAAGTTAATAATTATCATGAATAAAACAAAAGAAATTTGGATTGCAGGTTTTGCATTATTTTCTCTCTTTTTCGGAGCTGGAAATTTAATTTTACCGCCTAATTTAGGTGTAAAAGCCGGTGCAGATTGGTGGATTGTAGTTCTTGGTTTTATTATAACAGCGATTATAATTCCTATTTTTGCCATTTTTGCACATTCAAAATTACAGGGTACGTTATTTGATTTCGGTAAAAAAGTATCTCCGTTGTTTAGTTCGGTATTTTGTTTTTTAATTTATAGTATTGCTATTGCAATACCCTCGCCCAGAACTGCTGCTGTTACTCATGAAATGGCTGTAGAACCTTTTTTTAATACGCCGCCTATTTTAACCAGTGTTATTTATTTTTTATTGGTTTTTCTTTTTTCGGTCAATCGTTCTAAAATTATCACTCTAATTGGGCAGTTTTTAACACCAATAATTGTATTTATTTTATTTGTTATTATTGCTCTTTCATTCTTTACACCTTCGGTAGATTTTGTTTCATCAACATTTAAAAGTCCTTTTGTAGATGGTATTTTAGAAGGGTATCAAACATTTGATGCCATTGCAGGTGTAGTTGTAGGTGCGGTAATAATCATATCTTTAGATTATAGTAGTCATACTACTTTTGATGCAAAAAGAGCCCTTATTAGAAAAGCAGGTTTTATTGCTGGAACAGGGTTGTTATTGATTTATGGAGGCTTAATTTATAGTGGTGCTATTTTTTCATCAACATTTAATGAAAATGCAACAAGAATAGAGGTTTTAACTGGTTTAAGCTCTCAAACTCTTGGTGGTTTTGGAGCTAGTTTTTTAAGTGTTTTAGTTGCTTTAGCGTGTTTTACAACCGCAGTTGGTATTGTAACAGGTACTGCAGATTATATTAAAGGTATTTGTAATAATTCTAGAAAAGCATACATTATTACAGCGGCATTAGCATCTATAGTTGGTATTATTGTAGGTAGTTATAATGTGGCTTTTATAATTACTATTGCAATTCCTGCCTTAATGTTTTTGTACCCAATAACTATTGTATTAATTATTTTAAATGTGTTGCCAGATAAATTTGCATCAAAACTAGTTTTTAGAGGAGTTGTTATCACAACATTTATTTTTAGCATTACCGATTTTTTAGGTTTTATAATTCCTGTAGAAAATATTTCGGGGTTTAAAAATAGTATTCCTTTAGCAAATTATAATTTAGGTTGGGTATTGCCAGTATTAGCAGTCTTTGTAGTACTAAATTTATCAAAAAAAAACCAATACACCTAAGTGCATTGGTTTTTGTTTATAAAAGGCAATTTACGCTATAAATTATAACGCAGACCAACTAAAAAGTTACTTGTTGGCATTGGTATAAAACCAGATTCTATATATTCTGCATTAAAAATGTTGTTTGCAGTTAGTGTAATATTAAATTTACTAAGGCTTACAATTACCGATGCATCCCAAACATTATAGCTTGTGCCTACGGTTCTTTCGGCATGTTTGTAGATAATGTTTTGTTGTACGTTTTTAAATAATTTACTACTAAATCGTGTTATAAATTGATGTTTTAAAGTATTTAAAGAGTAGCGAGATAACTCTTTATTTTGATCTATTATATCATCATTTAAATAAGTATATCCAACAGATAATGACTGCTTATAATTCATCATTTTAAAGTTGTAAACACCTTCTAATTCTAACCCTTGTGTATTTAGTTTTGCAATATTGGTAGCTGTAAAAACAGAGGTGTCTGTGTTGGGTCTAATAAAATCGATTAAATTATCTGAATCTCTATTAAACAATGCCAGAGAACCAGAAAAATGTGCATTGGTATATTTTACACCTATTTCTTGTGCAAAAGCACTTTCGGGTTTTAAATCTGTGTTACCTGCAGTAGAAGGACTGTTGTAATAAAGGTCTGTAAAAGTAGGAACTCTAAAAGTAGTACCAATATTACCATATGCCTTAAAATTATCTGAAATTTTTATGCCTAAATCTAGCCCAGGAAAGGCATTAAACTTAAAATCAGAAAAATAGGTAGCTGCAATACCTGGTGTTATATCAATATTGTCTCCTATTTTAAAACGGTGTTCTAAAAATATATTTGCCATGGTTCTATTTCTATCACCAAGATTATTACTGCTAATAGAAAAACGAGAAATATCAACACCAAAACCAGTAATACCTATTTTAGAGGTGTAAGAAGCATTGGTTTCTAATCCTATTTTGTTGGTAATATGAAGGTTTCTGAAAAAACTAGGGTCGTTTCTTTTTAATAGAAAAATATCTTGTCCGCGTCTCCAATAGATTTTTGGGGTAACCTTTAGTTTTTCATTTTTAAAAGTAGTAGCAACACCAAGTAAGCTGTTTTGTGTTTCTTCATACTCATTCCATGCAGGATTTGTGGTGTAAAAATTTTCAGCACCCATTTTTTTATCAAAAAAAGTAGCAATTACATTTATGGGTTGCTTGTTTTTATTAAAAGTTCCTTTAAGAAAGTAATTGTAGTTTTTGTAATCAGAGTTATTTCGATATCCGTCTGAAGTTAAGGCGCCAACATGTGCTATAAATGAACTGTTTTTAAACTCTTTACCAAAAGTTAAAGAGCCGTTTAGTTGCCCAAAAGATCCTGTTTCTATGTTTGCAGATGCCTTGTTTTTTAAGGTCTTTTTTGTAACAATATTAATAGCTCCTGTAAATGCATTTTGCCCAAAAACCCTTGCAGCGGGTCCTTTTATAATTTCTATTCGTTCTATAACTTCTATTGGTAAGGCAGCATTCATGGTATGATGCCCTGTTTGCGCGTCATCCATTTTAATGCCATCGATAAGTAATAATGTTTGATCGAAACCACCACCTCTAATATACAAATCTGCTTGTCCGCCACCAGTTCCTCTTCTTCTAATATCTACACCAGCAACTTGCTGTAATAAATCTGAAACATTTGTTACAGCGCTATTTTTTATCACTTCGGATGTAATAATATTTATAGTTCTAGAATTTTCTTTAAAGGGTAATTCTATTCTTGTCGATTTAATAACAACAGAGTCTAATTTTTGGGTTTGTATTTTTTCTTGTGATGAAAGCTTTATTGTAGCTAGAAAGAATAAAAAAAGGAGGCCTTTGTTTTGATACATTGTAAGTTTTTTTAGTTTATAAAACGATGCAAAAGTCGTAACTTTCCGGACGATTAAACTAGTCCGATTTTAAAATGAAAGATAGTCCGGTTAATAACTTGTTTCAAAAGCTCATCAATTTTAATAAATCGATTGCAAAACCTGTGTATTTGCAAGTTGCACAGCAAATAATAAATGCCATACAGCGCAGTTATTTAACAAAAGGAATGTTGTTGCCAGGTACACGAGCTTTAGCAAGCTTATTACAAGTACATAGAAATACTGCTGTAGCTATTTATAATGAGTTAGCAGCCCAAGGTTGGGTAGAAATAATTCCTAATAAAGGTACTTTTGTTTTAGCCCCGGAAGAGAAAGTATCAATCGAAAAAAAATTTACTAAAGAAATAAATAACGCTTATAGTGCTGCAAAGATTACCGGATTTCCTTTTCAAAACTCCTTTCATTTAGCTTCAACAGTTCAAACAACAAAAGCCAAGTATATTATTAACGACGGCAAACCAGATTTAAGGTTGCATCCTGTAAATGAGTTTACAAGATGGTATAGCGCCGCCATGAAACGTAAAAATTTGGTGCATAAATGGAACCGCCCTAACGATTTTTTAGCTGCTAATTTTAAAGCACAATTAAGCAATTATTTAAACATTACCAGGGGGTTTCATATAACACCTAACAATTTAATAAGCACACGTAGCTCTGAAATGAGTTTGTACATTGTATCTCAATTGTTAATACAACAAAACGATATAGTGTTGGTGGGTAATTTAAGTAATTATGCTGCTAATATGATTTTTCAGCAAGCAGGCGCCATTATAAAAACAATTCCTGTAGATGCCAATGGTTTAGAGGTAGATTATATAAAAAAACACTTTGTAAAACAACGTATTAGGTGCCTTTATATTTGTGCGCATAGAGATTATCCGACCACGGTAAAGTTAAGTAATAAGCGTCGTTTAGAGTTGTTGCAACTTGCCAAAGAATATCAATTTGCTATTATTGAAGATGATTATGATTATGATTTTCAGTTTGAAACTTCTGCCATGCTGCCAATGGCAAGTGCAGACATTAACGGGGTAGTTATCTATTTAGGAAAAATGGGTCAATCTTTATTCCCTAGCTTTCAAACAGGCTTTGTAGTTGCCCCAGAAAATTTAATTTTAGAAGCAAATAACTACCTGCAATTATTAGACACCCAAGGCGATTTAATACAAGAACAAATGTTGTCTGAACTTATTAATGAGGGAGAGATTTATCGTCTCATGAAAAAGAATATTGTTGTTTATAAACAAAGGCGTAATTATTTAGATAAGCTGTTAACACAACATTTTTTAACAATAGCAACCTGGCAAATACCCTCTGGCGGATTGGCAATTTGGTTGCAATTTAATTCAACGATATCTCTAATAAAATTGGCAGAAGAAGCCGAAAAAAACGATTTATTTTTACCCAAAACAATCTTATATCAAGATAAAAATAATTGCGCAATTCGTTTTGGTTTTGGTCATTTAGACGAACAAGAAATGCAAATTGTTCTTTTTAAATTAAAAGAGGCATATATTAAAACCGCTTTAAAAGAACTAAATACCTAGGTTGTTTTTTTATAGATTAAGATATTAACAACCTTATTTTGTGTGCTATTTTTTGATATTTTTATAGCATGTTTGCACTAGTAGATTGTAATAATTTTTATGCTTCTTGCGAGCGGGTTTTTAACCCTGCTTTGCAAGGCAAACCTTTGGCTATTTTAAGTAATAATGATGGTTGTGTAATCTCTTTAAGTGATGAAGCAAAAAAATTACAACTTCCTTTTGGTGCGCCAATTTTTAAATGGGAAGCCTTTTGCAAAGCAAATAATATTACAGTATTATCTTCTAACTATCCTTTGTATGGCGACATGAGTACAAGGGTTATGAATATTTTAGCAGATTTTTCTCCTGATATTGAAGTGTATTCTATAGACGAGTCTTTTTTAGAATTAAAAGGTTTCGAAAATTACAATTTTACAGAGTATGCTACCAAAATGAGAAGTAAAATTTTAAAATGGACAGGCATACCAACTTGTGTAGGCATAGCACCAACAAAGGCATTAAGTAAAGTAGCTAATAAAATTGCACGTTCTAACTTAAAGCAATCTAAAGGGGTTTGCATTATAGATTCTGAAGAAAAAAGAATTAAAGCTTTAAAATGGACAAAAATTGGGAAAGTTTGGGGCATAGGTAGTCGTTTGCAAAAACGATTAGAAGCAAAAGGGGTTGTTACCGCATATGATTTTACACAGTTGCCAAGCGATTGGGTTTTAAAAAATTTTTCAATTGTAGAATGGCGTTTACAGAAAGATTTACAGGGCATCTCTAAAATACCTTTAGAGACTTTTATTGCCTCTAAAAAAATGATTGCAACCACACGTAGTTTCGAAAACACCTATTCTAATATAGATGATATTACAGAGCGTATTTCTACATTTGCTAGTGTTTGTGCAAAAAAGTTACGAGCACAAAAATCGAGTTGTCATTTAATTACTGTTTTTTTAAGAAGCAATCGGTTTGATACGCAACAAGCTTATCAAAGAGAAAACAGAACGGTTGTTTTATCTTACCCAACAGATTCTTCTTTAACTATTTCTAATGCCGCAGTTACGGCAGTAAAAAGTATTTTTAAAAAAGGAATTCAATATAAAAAAGCAGGCGTTATCATTGCAGGTTTTGTACCAAATGACAATTTTCAATTAAATTTATTTTCAGAAGAAAATCCGAAGCATAAACCATTAATGTCTGCAATAGATCATTTAAATAAAAAATTTAAGAGTGATAAAATTAAATTAGGAAATCAAGATTTAAATCGCACCTGGAAAATGCGTCAAAAAAGATTATCTAAAAAATTTACGACCAATATAAATGAGGTTCTTATTGTAAAAGCTTCTAAAAACAATTAAAAAGTTATAATTTGCATCTAAATGAAAACAACAAAAAATCTTGTCTTTTTTACACCAAAAGCATCGTCTGGTAAAGGTGTTGTTTTAGTAGACACAGGTATTTCTGCAGGTTTTCCGTCACCTGCAACCGATTTTACAGAAACAAGAATTTCTTTAGATGATGAACTTATTCAGAACAAAGACGCTACTTTTTTTGCAAAAGTAAAAGGGCAATCGATGATTGATGCCGGGCTAGATGATAATGATTTATTAGTAATTGACAGAAGTTTAGAGCCAGCAAATAATAAAATAGCTGTTTGTTTTTTAGACGGAGAATTTACCGTAAAACGATTACGAGTAGAAAAAGATGAGGTTTGGCTACAGCCAGAAAACCCAAATTATCCGATTATTAAAATAACAGAAGAGAACGATTTTATGATTTGGGGAATTGTAACCAGTGTTATTAAAAAAGTGTAATGCCAAAAAAAATCTAATTAAGGTTTCGCTTCTCTATAAAAAAGCGTTTTAATAATACAGAGCAATCATTTTCTAAAATACCACCAATTACTTTTGTTTTTGGATGTAAAGTAGTTTTTAAATTGATAAAACCTTTATCTGGCTCAGAAGCACCATACACAATTTTACCAATTTGCGCCCAATAACTAGCGCCAGCACACATTTGGCAAGGCTCTAAAGTAACATACAATACACATTCTTTTAAGTATTTACCACCTAAAAAATCTGCAGCGGCAGTAAATGCCTGCATTTCTGCATGAGCGGTAACATCATTTAATGTTTCTGTTAAGTTATGGCCTCTTGCAATAATTTTATCTTTTAAAACAATAATTGCTCCTACCGGAACCTCGCCTTTATCAAAGGCAATATGAGCCTCTTGCAAAGCTTTTTTCATAAAATAATTGTCATCAAAGGGCTGTATCATCTATTGTGATTGTAAGTTAGCGTAAATTTAAGAATTTTTTTTACGATAGATTTGTAATAATTACGTTTCTGTAATACAGACACAAAAAGTTATATTGTATTTTTGCAATAGGATGAAAGACTTATTAAACAATATTTCTAATGTTTTAGATTTAAGAAAATTAAATCAAGAGCAATTGCCGCAATTGGCAAAAGAGCTAAGAGCATTTATTATAGATGTTGTTGCTACAAAAGAAGGGCATTTAGGAGCAAGTTTAGGTGTTGTAGAACTTACAATAGCGTTGCATTATTTGTTTGATACACCAAAAGATTTACTTGTTTGGGATGTTGGACATCAAGCTTATGGTCATAAAATTTTAACGGGTAGAAAAGATGTTTTTCATACCAATCGTCAGTTTGGTGGTATTGCTGGTTTTCCATCCAAAGAAGAAAGTGAATTTGATGCTTTTGGTGTTGGTCATTCTTCTACTTCAATTTCTGCAGCATTAGGAATGGCAATAGCTTCTGGCTTAAAAGGAGAAACTACAAAACAACATATTGCTGTTATAGGTGATGCTTCTATTGCAAGCGGTATGGCTTTTGAAGCCTTGAACCATGCAGGTGTTTCTAAGGCAAATTTACTGATTATTTTAAATGACAATGCAATCGGGATAGACCCTTCTGTAGGTGCTTTAAAAGAGTATTTAACAAAAGTAAAAACAGATAAAAAATTAGCGGCACAAAATAACATTATTAAAGCTTTAAACTTTGATTATTCAGGTCCGATTGATGGGCACGATCTGCCTAAATTGTTAGCAGAATTAGCACGGTTAAAAAATGTAAAAGGGCCTAAATTTTTACACGTAATTACTACCAAAGGCAAAGGCTTGTTACAAGCAGAAGAAGATCAAGTAACCTATCATGCGCCTGGCAAGTTTGATAAAGTTTCTGGGCAAAGAATACTCAAAGAAAAAAGTGTTTATACCAAATACCAAGATGTTTTTGGAAAAACACTTGTAGAACTAGCAGCAGAAAATGATAAAATTGTAGGTATTACCCCCGCAATGTTAACTGGTAGTTCTTTAAAGTTGATGCTTCAAAAATTTCCAGAAAGAACTTTTGATGTAGGCATTGCAGAACAACACGCTGTAACTTTAGCTGCAGGTATGGCAACGCAGGGTTTATTACCGTTTTGCGCTATTTACTCTACCTTTTTACAACGCGCCTATGATCAGGTAATACATGATGTTGCCTTGCAAAATTTACCAGTTGTTTTTTGTATAGACAGAGCTGGTTTGGTGGGCGAAGATGGTGCAACTCACCATGGTGTGTTCGATTTTTCTTACTTAAGATGCATTCCTAACTTAATTATTTTTGCACCAAGTAACGAAATAGAATTGCGTAATATTTTATATACGGCTCAATTAGGTTTAAAGAACCCTATTGCAATTAGATATCCTAGAGGAACGGGCTCAATTGTAAATTGGCAGCAACCGTTTCAAAAAATTGAAATAGGAACCGCTAAGCAATTAAAAAAAGGATCTGAAATAGCTGTTTTGTCAATTGGTACCACTGCATTAAATGTTGAAGAGGCAATTGCTTTGGCAACCAATAACGAGCAAATATCTCATTATGATATGCGCTTTCTTAAACCTTTAGATGAGCAACAATTACATACTATTTTTACTATATATAAAAAAATTGTAACCATAGAAGATGCAAGTGTATGTGGTGGTTTTGGTAGTGCTGTTTTAGAGTTTGCCTCTAAAAACAAGTATCAAAACAACTTAACTCTTTTAGGGATTCCAGATACCTTTGTTGCGCACGGGAGTATTGATAACTTACAAAGTAAACTAGGTTTAGATGCTAAAAGTATTGCAAATAAATTGAATTTATTATCATAAAAAAGACGCATTACAGCGTCTTTTTTTAATATCAATTTAAAGGGTTACATGGGTATATCCATTGTTTCCTTCTTAGTTAGTATAATTTTAAAATAGTGTTGTTTTTCTTTTATCAAATATTTTACAACGGCTTCGTTGTCCTTTAAAGTAAAAGGTATTTTTTCTTTAATTACCGTTTTTGTTATTTGTTTGCTAATTGGCTTTAAAGATTCTGTTGTACTTTCTTCTTTAATAAAAGCTTGGTATTCATTACCTTTTTGAAACTTAAGTTTAGCGTACTGTTCTTTAAAATAAATACCTTGAATTTTAATATTCTTATCTGAAAAGTTGCTATTTAAACCGGTTTCAATAAAAATATTAAAACCACTACCACCACCTTTAACACCAGAAGACCAAATTGTATAGTAAGACTCTGAAAGCTCGAAATTAGCTTTTTTGTCTAATTGATAGGTATTAGCACATCCAAAGAAAAAACTACTAACTAAAAGAAGAGCTGAAAATTTTATTTTCCCCATTGTAAACTAGTTTTTAATAAATTTAAAACTTTGGTTTTTTCCTTCAGCTATTAATTGAACAATATAGATACCATTGTTTAATGTTTCAACATTTATTTTTTGTGCGTCAAGCGTTCCTTTTTTAGCTATTTTTCCTGTAATATCAGAAATGGTGTAAGTAACATTTTTACTTAAATCTAAAGAATTACTCTGTAGATTTAGAGTTTTTTGGGTTGGGTTTGGATAAAAAGAAACTTCAAGATTGTTGGTGTTAAAACTTTTTGTAGAAAGTGTACTTTCTACTGTAGTTTCAAACATACCATTACCATGAGTACCAATTAACAGTTTATTATCAGAAGGTCTGTAAACTAATCCGCTAATTAAAGATAACCCTATTTCAGAAGCACCTTCCATTTCCCAGTCAGTTGTTGTTGGGTCTAAAGAGCTATACAAGCCTCTTGCAGTTCCTACATAATATATTGTTTCTGAACCTACTTGAGCAATAGCTGCAGAACGAACTGAGTGTGCAGAAAGGTTTCTTTCTACAAGTGTCCAAGTTGGTGATGGAGAAGTTGCATCATTAGATAAAAATATACTTTGTATACCGTAATTAGCGTAAGTAACTAATACAATGTCTGGGTTTGTTGGGTGTATAGCAATACCACTAACAATGGTGTTGTTTGTTGTGGTTGCGCCAGAAGGTGTTATGTTTACAGCGTTGCCAATACTTGAAGTATTTTTTGGGTTTACCACTTTAAAAACGCCACCACTATTACCACCTACTAGTAAAAAGCTTGTAAAAGCGTTATAAGCACCTTTTGTAGTTGCAAAAGTTCTTAAGTTTTCATTTGTAGGTAAGCTTCCTGCATTTACCCAGTCTGCACTCGTAACTGTTTCAGAAGCATTGGTTCTATATAAATCGTTATTACCTGCATAATATAGTAAATCATTGTTATCTGGATCTACATAAAAATAAGTAACAAATTGAGCGCTATTACCACTAGGAGAACCTGCTGGTTTTATGTTTCTTAGTCCACTAGGGTAATTTGTGTAAATGTTACCTTGTTGAGAACCCAAAAAGTATTGTAAAGCTGAACCTGTAGCTGTATTTCTTCTCGCTAAACCAACGGCAACACCGTCTCCACCAAATACAGAATTCATTGATTTATTATCTGCTAAGCCAGCATCTGTACCACCAACTGTAGTTCCGTTATCTTGTGCGCCACCAAGAACAATGTTACTACCAGATAAAGGGTCTAAAGCTACATGGTAATATTGGTAAGTAATGTAGTTGTTATTTAAACTTTCCCAAACTATTGGGTTTGCAGAAATGTCTGTTGTTTTGTGAACACCACCGTCTGTACCACTGAATAAGGTAGAATAATTGTTTGGGTCAAAGGTTAAATCATGTATGTCTGGGTGATGATTTAAATACTGAGCATACCCGGAGTTGTTTGCATACCCACCAATTCTTACAAAGGTTGGATCTGTATTGATGTTTTCTATCTTATAAGCGTTTGTACCCCCAATAACTACAAAGTTTTCATCATCTGGTTTTACAGAAACAACAAGATCGTAACCACCTTGTACTGCTATTGGATCGTTTCCAGCAGAATCTCCGCCAGCTTCATCTGGTAATTTACTCGAAAAGTTTACCCATGTGTTTAATGTTGGGTTAAATTGCCATAAATCTGCTTCCTTTCCACCAGAATTTCCATTTACGTATAAAGCATATATCATCCCTTCCTCAGAAGTAGCATCACCTAAAACAATTCTACCTGTTGCAGCCCAGTCTGTTGGAGTACCATTTTTAGCAATTTGTGTCCAAGAGCCTGTTCCTGTAGGAGACAACCAAACACCTTCTAAAGTAGTTCCGCCATTAAAACTTGCATATACTTTTCCTGCATCAGAAATAACCAGGTCAGAAAAGTCTTGTGTATCATTAGATAATTCTACATGAAAAGTAGTGCCATCGTACCTATAAATATTTTGTGTACTTGCTATAAATAACTCACCAGTTACAGGGTGAACTTCTAGTGCATTTGTATAATCAAAAAGGCTATCAAATACTGTTTGATCTGAGTCTGTGTCTGCTAAAATACTCCAAGTTAAACCGTTATCTGTAGATTTCCAAATTCCTTGTCCATGGTATGCAGATCCCAGACCTGCGCTATTTCCAGACCACTCGCCAGTTCCATAATACCAAATATTTTGAAATCCTGTTCTAGGGTCTTGTGCCAAAGCAGATACATTGTGAATTTGTCCTTGAGTGGTTACTTTTGTCCAATTTGCACCGCCATCAGTGGTTCTAAATAAACCGCTACTTACTCCACCAGACAACATTGTTTTACTAGTAGGGTCAGATAAATCTATAGCAAAAGCTCTTGTTCTTCCACCTAAGTTTGAAGGTCCTCTGCTAGTATAGGTACTTGTGGTAGCTCTTTGTAATTCTTTTTTCTTTTTAAGTTCTAAAGAAACTGCTAGTTCTTTTTCTTTTTCTTCTAAAGGAACAACCCCTGTTAAAGGGTTTTTTTGCATTTCTAATTCATGCTTTTCTCTTTCAATAGCATACAATTGTCTTGTGCTTTCCGTTTTTTTAGTAGTTTTTAGTTTTTCTTCTTTATTAATAAAAGAAGAAGAATTGTTTTTGTTGCTGTAATAAAGACTTATCATCGTAATAGCGATAATTGCAACACCAGGTATAAGTAATTTTCTTTTCATAACTATTTTTTTAAGTAGCGTTTAAACTTAATATTTTTATTTAAATAATCTGAAAATATCGTTCCCATTTGCAAAAAGTAGCAAAGCAATTAAAAGAATAAAACCAGTAACTTGAGCATATTCTAAAAATTTATCTCCTGGTTTTTTACCAGTAATCATTTCCCATAAGGTAAACACAACATGCCCACCATCTAGAGCAGGTATTGGTAAAAGGTTCATAAAACCTAACATGATAGATAAAAATGCAGTAATATTCCAAAAAGACTCTGCACTCCATTCACTTGGAAAAATACTACCAATAGAGATAAACCCTCCTAAACCTTTGTAAGCCCCTGTACTTGGATTAAAAATCTTTTTTAATTGTTTGATGTAATCTGTAAGTGTTTTTACAGATTTGTTCCATCCAGCAGGTATTGCTTCTGCAAAAGAATATTCTACTTCAGCTAATTTATAATACCCTAATTGCTCTAAATCTTTTACGCCTAATTTACCTAAACCAACACCTAATTTACCTTCTGTAGTAACTTTTACGGCAATTTCTTTAAGTTCATCACCTCGTTTTACATTGATAAAAATATCTTGATTTTTAAACTTATCTAACTCATTTTGTGCCTGATCGAAATATTTTATCGGCGTACCATTAATGCCTACAACAATATCTTTTACTTTTAATTCTGAATTAATATTTGGCGAATCTTTAGAAACATTTGCAATAGCAAACGGATATCTTGGGTATAAAAAGGCGCCAGCATCTTTACCTCTGTCTACTAATTGAGAAATAAAATCTTCTGGGATTTCTTGGTTAATAAGTGTGCCATTTCTTTCTATTTGATAATTGTTTCCGTTGATAAAACCAAGGGTTAATTCATTAAATTTCTGAACCTTTTTACCATCAATAGAAATTACTTTGTCACCAGTTTGTAATCCTAGATTTACAGCTAAAGAATCTTGTACCCATACTCCGTCTGCAACGCTATCGTTTGGTAAAAACTTTTCGCCGTAAGCGTACATTAATAAAATATAGATGAAGATACCAAGTACAAAATTAACAAAAACACCACCAAGCATTATTATTAAACGTTGCCATGCAGGTTTAGATCGAAACTCCCATGGTTGTGGTGGTAAAGCCATTTGTTCGGTGTCCATACTTTCATCAATCATGCCTGATATTTTTACATATCCACCCAAAGGAATCCAGCCAATACCATAAACGGTATCGCCAATCTTTTTCTTAAAAATAGAGAATTTGTAATCAAAAAATAAATAAAATTTTTCGACTCTTGTTTTAAATAATTTTGCAGGGATAAAGTGCCCTAATTCGTGCAAAACAATTAATAAAGATAAACTTAAAATAAATTGCGATGCTTTTATTAATATTTCCATTCAGTATTAAATCATAATTAAAATAGTGACAAATGTACGTTTTTAAAGGTCGTATAAAAAGTACAAATTTAGTTCCCTTTTTATTTTAACAAAATTTTTTGAAAGTATTTGTTTTCGTTTCCTTTACTAAAGGCCTATTATGTTGTAAATTTGTTGTTATAAATTAACGGCATGAATTTAAAATTCTTTAAAAAATCGATACCAACTCTTGTGTTTTTTGCAGTTTTTTCTGCGGTATCTCTCCCAGTTTTTTATCATTTATTAAAAGTAGAAAACCGTTTAAAAGTTTACAATCCTATTGATGTAAACCCCAGATTGGTAGATGAGAGCCTTTTACATGTTCAAAAGAATCATACAATTGCAGATTTTGAATTGATCAATCAAAACGGAAAAATAATTACCAATAAAGACTATCAAGATAAAATTTATATTGCAGATTTCTTTTTTACGCGTTGCCAAACCATATGTCTAGCAATGGCTTTTAATATGAGTGAACTACAAGAATTTTATAAAAATGATACCGATATCATGTTTCTGTCTCACTCGGTAACACCTGTAATTGATAGTGTTTCTGTTTTAAAAGAATATGCTTTAAAAAAAGGGGTTTTAGATGGTAAATGGAATGTAACTACAGGGCCTAAAAAGCACATTTATAACTTAGCAAGAAAAAGTTATTTTGCTGTTTTAGATGAAGGTAATGGCGATGAAAACGACTTTATTCATACCGAGCAATTTGTCTTGGTAGACAAGCAAAGACGCATTCGAGGGTATTATGATGGTACCGATACAAAAGAGATGCAGAAGTTAAAAGAAGACATTGTTTTGTTAAAAGAAGAATATGCATCGAAATAACTTGTTTAGAATCATTCTAAATGAGTATCTTTGTTCTCCAAAATAAAAATATTGAATACAATAGCATCTTTACTAATTGGAGAAATAGGGTATGTTTCTGAAGAGTCTTTAGAGTCAATTCCGCTAAAGTTATTAGAAATGGGTTGTTTACCTGGCGCAGAGGTAGAATTGGTGCAGATTGCGCCTTTAAAAGACCCGCTATATATTTGTGTTAATGGTAGTCATTTGGCCATTAGAAAAGAGACTGCAGCTATGATTCAAATTTTAAAAAGCTAGTATTTATATGGCTAAAAATGATATAAAAGTTGCATTAATAGGAAACCCTAATACAGGTAAAACCTCTCTTTTTAATCAGCTAACCGGTTTAAATCAAAAAGTAGGTAATTATCCTGGGGTAACGGTCGATAAAAAAGAAGGTGTTAGTAAATTGTCTTCTACACAAAATGCTATCATTACAGATTTACCGGGTACTTATAGTATTAATCCAACTTCGTTAGACGAGAGTATTGTTTTAAAAACGCTGTTAAAAAAAGATATTAAAGAGTCTCCGGATGTAATTTTAGTGGTTGCAGATGTAGAGAACTTAAAAAGAAATTTACTTTTATTTTCACAAATTAAAGATTTAGAAGTGCCAACAGTTTTAGCGATCAATATGGTAGATCAAATGAACAGAAAGGGCATTACAATTGATTTATCCCTACTAAAAAAAGAGCTAAATACAGAGGTTGTTTTAATAAGTGCCAGAAAAAATGAAGGTATAAATGAGGTAAAATCGGCAATTATTCGTTGTCATGTTGCTGCAAAAGCATCACCGCTTTGTGGTATTAACCATCAAATAGATCCAGATTATTTTGACAAGTTAAAAGAAATAAGTCCAAATTATTCTTTGTATGAGTTGTGGTTAATGGTTACACAAAACAATTACCCAGATACCATCACAAAATCAGAAAAAGAAAAATTACTAGCCTTTAAAAAAGACGTTTCTAAATTAAAAAAATATCAACATAAAGAAACCATATATCGTTATCAAGAAATTAATAAAATTTTAAAGAAAACATATATTGTAGACAAAACAAAAGCAACAGATTTGCGTGGTAAATTAGATAAAATTTTTACCCATAAAATTTTCGGTTATTTCTTTTTTGTATTGTTATTATTTTTGATTTTTCAGTCTGTTTTTGATTGGGCAACATTGCCAATGGATCTTATAGACAACACCTTTGCATCGCTTTCTAATTTTGCAAGAAGTAATCTAGATCCGGGTGTTTTAACAGATTTATTAGCAGAAGGCATTATACCAGGTATTGGTGGTGTTATTATTTTTATACCTCAAATTGCCATTCTTTTTCTCTTTATTGCCATTCTAGAAGAAACAGGTTACATGAGTCGTGTTGTTTTTTTAATGGATAAAATTATGCGTCGTTTTGGGATGAATGGTAAAAGTGTTATTCCGTTAATTTCTGGGACAGCTTGTGCCATACCAGCAATTATGGCAACCCGAACAATCTCTAGTTGGAAAGAGCGATTAATTACCATTTTAGTAACCCCTTTTACTACCTGTTCTGCACGTTTGCCTGTATATGCAATTCTGATTTCTTTAATTATACCAGACACAAAAATTTTAGGTTTTATAAATTTACAAGGGTTGGTTTTGTTGTCTTTATATGCATTGGGTTTTATAACAGCAATTATAGCGGCGTATATTTTACACAAAACATTAGATATTAAAACACGCTCGTTTTTTGTTGTAGAAATGCCAAATTACAAACTACCATCTTTTAAAAATGTATTTTTCGAAGTTGTAGAAAAAACCAAATCATTTGTACTAGAGGCAGGTAAAATTATATTAGCCTTGTCGGTTGTTTTGTGGTTTTTGGCGTCTAATGGGCCTTCTGCTTTTGATAATGTAGCTCAGAATATAGAAAAAGATCCAATAAACATCAATTTATCTTCTAAGGAATTGCAGCAAAAAATAGCCTCTGTAAAGTTAGAAAAATCTTACATCGGTATTTTAGGAAAAACAGTAGAGCCAGTTATTAAACCGCTGGGTTACGATTGGAAAATTGGGATTGCATTAATTACCTCTTTAGCAGCAAGAGAGGTTTTTGTAGGTACTTTAGCAACAATTTACAGTGTAGCTTCTGATGATGAAAATACTGCAACTATTAAAGAAAAAATGCAGTCTGAAGTAAACGCTGTAACAGGTGAAAAGCGTTTTAACTTTCCGGTAGGCATGTCTTTAATGATTTTTTACGCCTTTGCAATGCAATGTATGGCTACTTTAGCGATTGTTAAGCGAGAAACAAAAACCTGGAAATGGCCTTTAATACAATTATTTGGTATGGGGTTATTGGCTTATGTTGCTTCATTTATAACCTATCAAATACTTAGTTAATGCAAGAAATTATAGCTTATTCATTTGTTGTTTTCGCAGTATTTTTTTTGATAAAAAAATATTTCTTCCCTCGTAAAATTAAAGGTTGTAGTTCAGATTGTAAGTGTTAATATTGTATATTTAACAAAATAAAACTACTTAAAAATGAAAAATATTTTCTCTGCCGTTTTAATTCTTTTTTTGACAATCTTTGTGAGTGGCACTTCTGTTGCGCAAAACTTCCCAAGGTTAGATTTAAGTCCGATGGATGCAGCTGTGTATCCTACAGATTGGAAAAACAATGACAAGTTGGTGAAGGTTATTTATGGCAGACCACAACTAAAAGGGAGAGATTTTGCAAAGTTAGCAGTAGTTTCCGACAAAGGAGTTTGGAGAACCGGTGCCAATGAAGCGCCAGAAATTACTTTTTTTAAAGATGTTTTATTTGCTGGTAAAAAAGTAAAAGCAGGTACTTATACGTTGTTTTCCATTCCGTCTGAAAAAGAATGGACTCTAATTTTAAGCAGTGTTAGAAACGTTTGGGGGCACTACACGTACGATGAAAAACAAGATGTTTTAAGGGTAGAAGCAGCGGTGGTAAATTCAGAAAAAACCATAGAGGCTTTTTCAATGCTATTTAGCTTAAATGAGTTTGATGTTTTAACTTTTTATATCGGATGGGGAAACACTGTTGTTTCAGTACCGATATCAGAAATATTATAAAAGACTATTTACCCATTGGTATTACAATAATACCAGCGTATTTTTTCTGATACTTTTCGATGTCTTTATCGGCTTCTAGTTTAGTTTTATAGTTTCCTACATGAACTTTCCATTCAGGAGCTTTGTAAACTAATTTAGAGAAATTTCCAGAAAAATGTTCATCAAAATTAGCTTTTATACTTCTTGCTTTTTCTTCATAGCCATTGTAAAGTTGAATTCTATAACCAAAACCATGTTTGCTGTTGTAGCTTCTTTTTTTAGCAATCATATTTTCTATTTCTACAGACTGTTTTGTAACACCTTGTGAAAAAGAAGTATAGCTAATTGCAATTAGTAGCCAAGTATAAATAAAGCCTGTTAATTTGTTTTTCATCTCGATAGTTTTTTACAAAAATAACCACAACTTTGGTATTATATTGAACTTTTTACTTATTTAGAATAAATATAAATTAATATTTAAGCTTCCTTTAGTATTTTAAATTTTGGCAATAAGTAGTACTTTTGTTGAGATAAAAAAAAATGAGATTTCTCATTTAATTATAGATATTTTTAAACAAAGTTTTAAATATGAAAAGTGTAGCATTGCACAGCAAACGAACCACAGTACTTCTTAAGAGCTTATTAATGCTCTTATTTTTTGCATTTAGTATTTCTACGTATGCACAAGATGTAGACGAAGCGAGGCAAAAAGAAGGAAAAAAACTATTTAAATCTCTATGTGCTTCTTGTCATAAATTAGATAAGAAATTGGTAGGACCAGCATTAGCTGGTATCGAATCTCGTAGAGAAAATGATTGGTTAAAAGCATGGATAAAAAACAACGCGGAATTAAGAGCAACTGGCGATGCAGATGCTGTTGCTATTTTTGAAGAATACAATGGTTCTAACATGAGTGCTTTTCCGCAGTTAACAGATCAAAATATAGATGATATCTTATATTATACAACTGTTGGCGAAATAAAGAAACCAGTTCCTGTGGGTGCTGTAGCGGCTGTTTCATCTGGTTCTGCTAGTGGGGCGCCAGAGTGGATTATCTATCTTTTAGCAGGTGCAATTGTTGTAGCCTTTTTAATGATAGCTTCATTGCTAAAACAAGTAAATGAATTAAAAGGTGTTAAAAAACCTTCTGTAGAATCTAATTTAAAAAGAGATTTACAAGAACTTTGGGAAGGTATAAAGAAGAATACTTTCTTACATGTGTTGTTTGTGATATTCGCAGCTTTAATGGGTGCTTATATTGTTTTCGGAACACTTTTTAAAGTAGGTGTAGATGAAGGTTATCAGCCTGTGCAGCCAATTGTGTTTTCGCACAAGATTCATGCAGGAGATAATAAGATAGATTGTCAATACTGTCACTCTTCGGCGAAACATAGTAAGCATTCTGGTATTCCTTCGGTAAACGTTTGTATGAATTGTCATAAAAACATTTCTGAAGTAGCAGAGAATACTGTGGTAGAATTAGAAGACGGAGTAGTTCTTGGTAAGCAAGAATTAGACAAAGAAATTGCAAAGGTTTACAAAGCCGCTGGTTGGGATGCAGAAAATCTAGAGTATACAGGAGAAACACAGCCAATTAAATGGGTGCGTATCCATAACTTGCCAGACTTTGTGTATTTTAATCACTCTCAACACGTAACGGTTCAGGGTGTTAAGTGTCAGAAATGTCACGGACCTGTAGAAGAAATGGAGGAATTGTATCAACACGCTCCATTAACAATGGGTTGGTGTATTGATTGTCATAGAGAAACAAAAGTAGATTTAAAAGGAAATGAGTATTACGCTAAAATACATGAACAGCTAGCTAAAAAGTACGGTGTAGAAAAAGTTACAGCGGCACAATTAGGTGGTTTAGAGTGTGGTAAATGTCATTACTAATTAATAGAAATATAAGTATAGTTTGGTTTTAGCGATAATTTAAAACCGAAAACTAACAACTAATAACAAAAGATAAGATGGCTTCAAACAAAAAATACTGGAAAAGTGTTGAGGAACTAAAAGATAGTTCTATTGTTGAAACGTTAAGTAAAAACGAATTTATAGAAGATATTTCTACAGAAGCGTTTTTAGGTGATAAAGAAACATTAGAGACTTCGTCTACTTCTCGTAGAGATTTCTTAAAATATGTTGGCTTTACTACTGCTGCTGCTTCGTTAGCTGCGTGTCAAGGACCTGTTGTAAAATCGATACCTTACGTAGTACAACCAGATGATGTAATTCCTGGGGTTGCAGATTGGTATGCTACTTCAATGGCAGATGGTTTTGATTTTGCAAATGTTTTGGTAAAAACTCGCGAGGGTCGTCCGATTCAAATTATGCCAAACAAAGAGGCAAACGGAACAACAAGTGCAAGAGTACAAGCAGCTATTTTATCTTTATATGATGAAAAATTACGTTTAAAAGAACCAACAAAGTCTGGTGAAGCAATTTCATGGAATACTGCTGATAAAGAGATTGTTGCAAAATTAAACGAACTTAAAGAGGCAAACAAACCTGTTGTTTTATTAACAGGTTCTATGGCAAGCCCTTCTACAGAGAAAATTGTAGCAGAGTTTTTGGTTTCTTATCCAAATGCTAAACACGTTGTTTATGATGCTGTTTCAGAAGCTGGTGCTGCAGATGCAATGTTAGCAATGTATGGCAAGCGTGCATTACCAAATTATCACCTTAACAAAGCAAAAACAATTGTTTCTTTTGGTGCCGATTTTTTAGGTGATTTTCATGGTGGTTTCGAAAAACAATACATAGCTGGTAGAAAGCCAGAAGCAGGTCACATGTCTTACCATGTGCAAGTAGAAAGTAACATGTCTTTGACAGGTGCAAATTCTGATAAAAGAGTGGTTGTAAAACCTTCTGATCAAGTGTTTGCGTTGTTAAATTTATACAACCAAATCACTGGGCAAAATTTACCTTCTAAAGCAACTCCTGTAGATGCAACAATCAAAAAGTTAGCATCTCAACTTAAGAAATCAGGTTCTAAAGGTGTTGTTTTAACAGGTTTAAATGATAAAAACGCTCAATTAATTTCATTAGCAATTAACAATGCTATCAATAGTGAAATTATTGATGTAAATAATACTTTAAATATCCGTCAAGGAAACTATGCTGATGTTGCAGAATTAGTTGCAAACATGAATGCAGGTAAAGTATCAGGTCTTATTTCTTACAATGTAGACCCTGCGTATTCTTTATCAAACACTGGTGCATTTTTAGAAGGACTTAAAAAAGTAGAATTATCTGTTGCTTTATCAACTGATAATAACAAAACTGTAGATGCTTCAACATTTGTATTGCCAACACCTCACTTTTTAGAGTCTTGGGGCGATGCTCAGTTTAATGAAGAAACATATGGTTTAATGCAGCCAACAATTCAGCCTTTATTTAACACTCGTCAAGTACAAGACACGTTGTTAAATTGGTCTGGTAACACCAATAAATATTACGATTATTTAAAAGCTTTTGCAACTTCAAATGTTTTAAATGGTAGTTCTTGGTCTACAGCATTACACAATGGTTTTTACAACAAAACAGTTGTAGCTACATCAAACAAAAAATCAATTTCAATTTCAGATGCTGCCGCTGCACTATATGCTTCTGCTAATAAAGCAACTGGGTTTGAATTAAACTTATATACCAAAACAGGTTTAGGAGATGGTAAACAAGCAAACAACCCTTGGTTACAAGAGTTTCCAGACCCTATAACAAGAGCCTCTTGGGATAACTATTTAACCATGTCTATTTCAGATGCAAATACGCTAGGTTTTGCAAATCCTGTAAAAGATAATGGTGCTATTGATGGTGATTATGCCAAAGTAACTGTTAACGGTGTTTCTGTAACAGTACCGGTAATGATACAACCAGGGCAAGCAAACGGATCTATTGGTTTGGCGCTTGGTTTTGGTAAAACATTTGGTTTAAAAGAGGAAATGCAAGTTGGTGTAAACGCATATGCACTTTACAACAATGCAAACAATATACAATACGGAGCAACTATTGAAAAAGCTTCTGGTACGCATCAATTTGCTTGTACTCAGGTGCAAAAAACAATTGCTGGCCGTCATGATATTTTAAAAGTAGCTACTTTAAAAGAATACAATAGCAGCGTAGACCCAAAGCATTCTTGGAACAAGCCTGCATTTGTATCTTACGATCATAAAGAAGTAGAAGCTAAAACAATTGATTTATGGGACGAGCACAACAGAGAAGTTGGGCATCACTTTAATTTATCAATCGATTTAACCTCTTGTACTGGTTGTGGTGCTTGTGTTGTTGCATGTCATGCAGAAAACAATGTACCAGTTGTAGGTAAAAAAGAAGTAAGAGTAGGTAGAGATATGCACTGGTTGCGTATTGATAGATATTATTCTTCTGAAGTAGAAACAAGAGAAGATGCAAAAGAGCTTGGCTTAAGCAGAGGCGATATGTATAAGGCATTAGAAACGGAGGCAGAAAATCCAGAAGTTACTTTTCAACCAATGATGTGTCAGCACTGTAACCATGCACCATGTGAAACAGTTTGTCCGGTTGCGGCAACAACACACGGTCGTCAGGGTCAAAACCAAATGACATATAACAGATGTGTGGGTACAAGATATTGTGCAAACAACTGTCCTTATAGAGTACGTCGTTTTAACTGGTTTAATTACGCAGACAATAAAGAGTTCGACTTTAATATGAACAATGAATACGGTAAAATGGTGTTAAACCCAGATGTTGTAGTTCGTTCTAGAGGAGTTATGGAAAAATGTTCTATGTGTATTCAAATGACACAAGCAACTATTTTAAAAGCTAAAAAAGAAGGAAGAGCTGTAAATAAAGATGAGTTTTCTACAGCATGTTCTTCTGCATGTACTACCGGAGCAATGGTTTTTGGTGATGTAAATAATGATAAAGATCAGGTAGCTGCTTTGGCAGAAGACAAGAGAGCTTACCACGTTTTAGATTATCTACAAACGAAGCCAAACGTAGTGTATCAAGTAAAAGTTAGAAATACAAACGAAGTGTAAATGAGTTAAAAAAGTTGTAAAAGTATAAAGTAAAAAAAGTAAGTTTAGCTTTATAACTTTAAGAACATTTTAAAACTTTTAAACTAAAAATAAAAATAAGTAATAAATATGTCTCATTACGAAGCACCCATAAGGGAACCTTTAGTATTAGGTGATAAAAGTTATCACGATATTACCGAAGACATTGCAAAGCCAATAGAAGGCGCTGCAAATAAAAATTGGTATATAGCATTTTACATTTCTTTAGCAGCAATGCTATGGGGATTTGGATGTATTTTCTATACCGTAGGAACAGGTATTGGAGTTTGGGGATTAAACAAGAACATTGGTTGGGCTTGGGATATTACCAACTTTGTATGGTGGGTAGGTATTGGTCATGCAGGTACATTAATTTCTGCAGTACTTTTATTATTCAGACAAAAATGGAGAATGGCGATTAACCGTTCTGCAGAAGCAATGACAATTTTTGCCGTTTTTCAAGCAGGTTTGTTTCCAATTATTCACATGGGTAGACCATGGAATGCTTATTGGGTATTGCCTTTGCCAAACCAATTCGGTTCATTATGGGTAAACTTTAACTCACCATTACTTTGGGATGTTTTTGCAATATCTACTTATTTATCCGTTTCATTAGTTTTCTGGTGGACAGGTTTATTACCAGATTTTGCAATGATTAGAGACAGAGCAGTAAAGCCTTTTCAAAAGAAAATATACGCTTTATTATCTTTCGGATGGTCGGGTAGAGCAAAAGATTGGCAACGTTTCGAAGAAGTTTCTTTGGTACTCGCAGGTTTAGCAACACCATTAGTACTTTCTGTACACACTATTGTATCGATGGATTTTGCTACTTCTATCAATCCAGGATGGCACTCAACTATTTTTCCACCTTATTTCGTAGCTGGTGCAATCTTTTCAGGATTTGCCATGGTACAGACTTTATTAGGTATCATGAGAAAAGTAACCAATTTAGAAGATTACATAACACGTATGCACATAGAGTATATGAATATTGTAATTATTTTAACTGGTGGTATTGTAGCCGTAGCTTATGCAACAGAATTTTTTATTGCATGGTACACAGGTTCGCCTTATGAAAACTATACGTATTTATCTGTAGGGGCTGCAACAGGTCCTTATGCTTGGGCATTCTGGTCGTTAATTATATTTAATATTATAACGCCTCAGTTATTATGGATTAAGAAATTCAGAAGAAGTTTTATCATTACGTTCATTATTTCTATTGCCATTAACATTGGTATGTGGTTCGAGCGTTTCGATATTATTGCTATTGTATTAAGTAAAGGTCATTTACCATCTACATGGTGGCGTTTCGAGCCTACTTTTGTAGATGTAGGTATCTTTATTGGTACTATTGGATTCTTCTTTGTGTTATTCTTATTATATGCAAGAACTTTTCCAGTAATAGCACAAGCAGAAGTAAAAACAATATTAAAATCTTCTGGAGAGTTTTACAAGAAAAGAAGAGAACAAGGAATACCAACTAAGCCAGCTATTAATGTAGCTAGTAATGCAGGTACAACCGATAAATTAGATAAAGAGTAATTATGGAATCATCAAAAGTTATTCATGCGTTTTATACTGATGACGAGGTGCTTTTAGACGCCGTAAAAGACGTAAAAGCAGCACATCATCACATCGAAGAAGTCTTTTGTCCTTTTCCAGTGCATGGTTTAGACAAAGCAATGGGATTAGCACCAACCAGATTGGCAATTACTGCCTTCTTATATGGTATTACTGGATTAAGTTTTGCTATTTGGATGACTAATTACATGATGATACAAGATTGGCCACAGGATATTGGTGGTAAACCAAACTTTTCTTGGTTTGCAAACATGCCAGCTTTTGTACCAATTATGTTTGAATTAACAGTATTTTTTGCAGCCCATTTAATGGTAATTACTTTTTATATGAGAAGTAGATTATGGCCTTTTAAGGATGCAGAAAACCCTGATTCAAGAACAACAGATGACCACTTTTTGATGGAAATACCTGTACATAATAATGAAGCAGAATTAACAGCTTTATTAGCAAAAACAGGTGCTGTAGAAATTAATGTAGTAGATAAGCACTAATATATAGATAATGAAGAATATTAAAATAATTTTTGCTTTAGTTGTATTTACAAGTATTATATCTTGTAATGATAAACGTACGCCTCAATTACAATATATGCCAGACATGTATGAATCTGTACCTTACAATACAGATGCAGAAAATGGCCTATTAGGAGAGCCTGTAAATTTAAAGCCAGTAGCAGGTACTATTGCTAGAGGTGGCCATGCTGCTTATGAGTATTTAGATACCAATGAAGGGTATGAGTTGGCTAAAACAAACTTAAAGAATCCTTTAGAGGCTACTGAAGAAAACTTAGCAAATGGTAAAGCTATGTACACTATATATTGTACTTCTTGCCATGGTAGTAAAGGAGACGGAAATGGATACTTATCTCAAGCAGAAAAGTTTTTAGGTATCCCAAATTATAAAGACAGAGACCTTACAGAAGGTAGTATTTATCATGTTTTAATGCACGGTAAAAACCTTATGGGTTCTCATTCATCTCAATTAACTTATAAAGAACGTTGGCAAATTGTACAGTACGTAGAAGTTTTACGTGCAGATTTGTTAAAATAGATTCTAACAAGATAGAACAGGATAAGATATGTATCAATTCTCAGGTAAATTAAAAAAAGTTTCTTTAGCCCTAATTATTTTAGGTGCCTTTGGTATTGTATTTAGTTTTTTAAATGCACCCTCTACAATTGAAGAAGCAAAAGAAATTATAGCTCATCAGTCAGCACATGGTTCTTCGCATGGTGCATCACACGGTGATAGTCAAGAACAAGCTCATCATGATGAGAAAGTAGTTGTAGCAGATGCTCATACTTCAGAAGCTGCACACGCTCATGATGATAATGGACATCATGTAACAGAAGATTCTCATGCTAAGTCAGATGCTCATGCAGAAAATCATGATGATGAACATGCTTTACACGTTTTACATCAGTTACAAAACAAACCTTGGGCTGCATTATATGTAGCATTGTTTTTCTTTTTAGGAACAACATTATTAGTTTTAGCTTTTTACGCTATACAACGTGTTGCACAAGCAGGTTGGTCTATTGTTTTGTTTAGAGTGATGGAGGCTATTACAGCGAATATTGTACCTACATCTATTGCAATGTTACTAGTAATTATTGCAACAGTAATGCATTTAAATCATTTGTTCCCTTGGATGGGCGAGGGTGTTTTTGACCCAGCTAGTCCAAATTACGACCCTATTGTAGATGGTAAATCTTGGTGGATGAATGTACCAGGTTGGGCAATTAGAAGTATTGCTTATCTAGTAATATGGAATGCTTATAGATGGTTCATCAGAAAAAATTCTATTAAAGAAGATACAGAAAATGACGGTGGTAAAACATACAAGTTAAACTACAATGTTTCTGTTGGATTCTTGTTTTTATTCATGATTTCAGAATCGATGATGTCTTGGGATTGGATTATGGGCTTAGACCCACACTGGTTCTCTACATTATTTGGCTGGTATGTATTATCTAGTTTATTAGTTAGTGCATTAACAGTAATTGCTTTAGTAACTATTTATTTAAGACATAAAGGAGCTTTACCTGCAGTTAATGACAGTCATATTCATGATTTAGCAAAATTCATGTTCGGTTTTTCAGTATTCTGGACGTACTTATGGTTCTCTCAATTTATGTTAATTTGGTATGCAGACATTCCAGAAGAAACTACTTATTTTGTAGCAAGGTTTAATGAATATAAAGTACCTTTCTTAGCAATGGTAGCTATGAACTTTATTTTCCCTGTTCTATTGTTATTAAATAGTGACTTTAAGAGCCTTCCTTGGTTTGTAGTGTTAGGTGGTATTGTTATACTTGCAGGTCATTATATAGATGTATTTGTAATGGTAATGCCTGCAACAGTAGGTGCTCAATGGTCATTTGGTATTGCAGAAATTAGTGCCCTATTATTTTTCTTAGGAATCTTTATTTATGCTACATTTGCAGCCTTTGCAAAAGCAAATCCAATACCAAAAGGAAATCCTTTTTTAGAAGAAAGTAATCACTTTCATTATTATAATATAGAACATAGAGGTGAAGATTCAGGAGATCATCATTAACAAATAAATTGAATTAAAATAATTAAGACGAGATAACTATGCTAGCTTTATTTTATATTTTTATAGCTGTTGCAATTGGAGTAAGTTTCTGGCAAATTACCAGAATAATGAACTTTAGAGGCATTATTGCTACTGATGACGACAACAAAAAACAAGGTACATATGCCATTTATTTTATGGTTTTCCTTTATGCAATGATGATTTATTGCTTAATATTTATGAATGTAATTATGTTGCCAGAGTCTGCTTCTTTTGAAGGAGAACATGATGACAATCTTTTTAATATTACATTTTGGTTAATTGGTATTGTTCAGTTTTTTATGCAATTCTTAATTTTTTACTTTACGTTTAAATACAGAGGTAAAAAAGGTCAGAAAGCTAAATTTTACTCTGATAGTCATAAATTAGAGGCAATTTGGACAATTACACCAGCTGTAGTGTTGGTTTTATTAATTGGTTACGGATTGTGGCAATGGAACAACATCATGGATTTATCTAACTCAGAAGACCCTGTAGTTATTGAGGTATATTCTCAACAATTTAGATGGGATGCACGCTATGCCGGTGATGATAATACTTTAGGTTTTGGTAATGTTAATTTTATCAAAGGTATTAACACAATGGGTGTAGATATGTCTGATAAAAATTCTGCTGATGACAAACAAGTTACAGAATTGTATTTGCCAAAAGGTAGAAAAGTACATTTCAAGTTCCGTTCTCAGGATGTTTTACATTCTGCATACATGCCACACTTTAGAGCACAAATGAATTGTGTACCAGGTATGGTTACAGAGTTTGGTTTTACACCAAAGTATACTACTGATGAAATGAGACAAAATCCAGAAGTAATTGAAAAAACCAATGGTATTAATAAGATAAGAAAAGCAAAAGGAGAAGACCCTTATGTTTTTGATTACCTATTGTTATGTAACAAAATTTGTGGTGCATCTCATTACAACATGCAAATGAAAATTACTGTTGTAGAGCAAGATGAATACGATAAATGGATTGCAGAACAGCCAACATTATCATCAGTTATTAAATAATTATAATTAAATAAGACCCTACAAATTTATAAGATTATGTCAGAACATCATCATAAAGAAACATTTGTAACAAAATATCTTTTTACTCAAGATCATAAAATGATCTCTAAGCAATTCCTAGTAACAGGTATGTTTATGGGTATTATAGGTGTATTTATGTCTATGTTATTTCGTATGCAAATAGCATGGCCAGAAAAATCATTTTCTATCATAGAAGCTTTTTTAGGCCCTCATCAAACAGACGGTGTAATGAATCCAGATATATACCTTGCATTGGTTACAATACATGGTACAATAATGGTTTTCTTTGTACTTACAGCTGGTTTAAGTGGTACTTTTTCGAACCTTTTAATTCCTTTGCAAATTGGAGCAAGAGACATGGCTTCTGGCTTTTTAAACATGGTATCTTACTGGTTGTTTTTTCTATCTAGTATTATCATGGTTATCTCTTTATTTGTTGAAGCAGGTCCTGCCTCTTCAGGATGGACAGTTTACCCACCACTTTCTGCATTGCCACAAGCAATACCAGGTTCTGGTGCCGGTATGACATTATGGTTGGTTTCTATGGCTATTTTTATTGCATCTTCTTTAATAGGTTCTTTAAACTATATCGTAACTGTATTAAACCTAAGAACAAAAGGAATGACAATGACAAGAATGCCATTAACAATTTGGGCTTTCTTTATCACTGCAATTATTGGTGTAGTTTCATTTCCGGTATTATTATCTGCTGCACTATTATTAGTTTTTGATAGAAGCTTTGGAACTTCTTTTTACCTATCAGATATCTTTATTTCAGGTGAAGTATTGCATTATCAAGGAGGATCACCAGTATTATATGAACACTTATTTTGGTTCTTAGGTCACCCAGAAGTATATATTGTATTATTACCTGCTTTGGGTATAACATCAGAAATTATTTCTACACACTCTAGAAAACCAATTTTCGGATATCGTGCAATGATTGGTTCAATTATGGCAATTGCATTTTTATCTACAATTGTTTGGGGTCACCATATGTTTGTATCTGGTATGAATCCGTTTTTAGGATCTGTATTTACCTTTACAACATTGTTAATTGCAATTCCTTCTGCGGTTAAAGCATTTAATTATGTAACCACTCTATGGAAAGGAAACTTACAGTTAAACCCAGCCATGCTTTTTTCTATTGGTTTGGTATCTACTTTTGTAACAGGTGGTTTAACAGGATTAGTTTTAGGAGATTCTGCCTTAGATATTAACATACATGACACGTACTTTGTTGTTGCACACTTTCACTTAGTAATGGGTGTATCTGCTATCTTTGGTATGTATGCAGGTGTTTATCATTGGTTTCCTAAAATGTACGGTAGAATGATGAATAAAACATTAGGTTATTGGCACTTCTGGATTACTATTATCTGTGCTTATGGCGTATTTTGGCCAATGCATTTTATCGGATTAGCAGGGTTACCAAGAAGATATTATTCGAATACAAACTTTCCAATGTTTGATGATTTATTAGAAATTAATGTTGTAATTACAATTTTTGCATTAGTTGGTGGTTTAGCTCAAATTATATTTATTGCAAACTTCTTTATCTCAATGTATAGAGGTCAAAAAGCAACTCAAAACCCATGGAATTCGAATACTTTAGAGTGGACAACACCTGTAGAGCACGTTCACGGTAATTGGCCAGGTAAATTGCCAGAAGTACACAGATGGGCTTACGATTACAGTAAACGTGTAGATCCAAAAGATGATGATAGTGATTATTTACACGGTCAAGATTTTGTTTTACAAACAACACCTTTACTGGAAGGAGAAGATCCTTCATAAAAAAATTATTTAAAAGTATACTATACTTATAAAAACCTTTCCAATTTCTTGGAAAGGTTTTTTGTTATGTAACATTTCTTACATAAATGTCGTTTAAAATCATTTATCTTTGTTATTATGAATGAGCATTTAAATCCTGAAAACCCAAACTTATCCAACGAAGAATTAGACGTAGAAAAAAAATTACGTCCACTTTCTTTTGACGATTTTACAGGTCAAGATCAAGCACTCGATAACTTAAAAGTTTTTGTTGCAGCAGCCAATCAGCGAGACGAAGCCTTAGATCATACGCTATTTCATGGCCCTCCTGGTTTAGGTAAAACAACACTTGCACATATTTTAGCAAATGAATTACAAGTAGGTATTAAGGTTACTTCTGGGCCTGTTTTAGACAAACCAGGTGACCTTGCGGGACTGTTAACCAACCTTGAAGAGCGAGATGTTTTGTTTATTGATGAAATACACCGACTAAGCCCTATTGTAGAAGAGTATTTATATTCTGCAATGGAAGATTATAAAATTGACATTATGATAGAGTCTGGCCCAAATGCTAGAACTGTTCAAATTAATTTAGAACCTTTTACGCTTATTGGTGCAACTACTCGTTCAGGACTATTAACAGCACCAATGCGAGCACGTTTTGGTATTAGTAGCCGATTACATTATTATAAAACGGAGTTATTAACCACTATAATTCAAAGAAGTGCTCATATTTTAGGAGTGCCAATTTCTATGGAATCTGCGATAGAAATTGCAGGTAGAAGTAGAGGAACACCTAGAATAGCAAACGCTCTATTACGTAGAGTTAGAGATTTTGCACAGATAAAAGGAGATGGAAGTATTACCATAGAGATTGCAAAATATGCCTTAAAAGCATTGAATGTAGATGCACATGGTTTAGATGAAATGGATAATAAAATACTACTAACTATTATTGATAAATTTAAAGGCGGCCCTGTTGGTTTAAGTACTATTGCAACTGCAGTATCAGAAAATACTGAGACTATAGAAGAAGTATATGAACCTTTTTTAATACAGCAAGGTTTTATTATGAGAACACCTAGAGGAAGAGAAGTTACCGAATTGGCGTATACTCATTTAGGTAGAGAAAGAGGTAGAAATCAAGGAGAATTGTTTTAAAAAATAGAAATTAAAGTATAATACAAAGAAATTAATAACCCTATTTTATAGGCAGATTAGCATGAATATTAAAAAGATAATACCAATTTTAGACTGGTTACCAACGTATAATGTTTCTTATTTTAAGGGAGATTTAATTGGTGGTATTACAGTAGGTATTGTTTTAATTCCGCAAGGTATTGCCTATGCACTTATTGCTGGGTTACCACCTATTTACGGGTTGTATTGTGCGTTAATTCCCCAAGTTATGTATGCTATTTTTGGATCTTCTAGACAAGTGGCTATTGGGCCTGTTGCCATGGATTCTTTAATAGTTGCCACAGGAGTTTCTACACTAGCATTAACAGGATCTGATAGTTATATCTCTATTGCTATTTTGTTAGCATTAATGGTAGGTTCCCTTCAATTTTTAATGGGTATTTTTCGTTTAGGTTTTATTGTAAATTTTTTATCAAAGCCAGTAATCACAGGTTTTACATCTGCGATAGCACTTATTATCGGTTTTAATCAGTTTCGCAATTTGTTTGGTGTAAATTTTATTCAAAGCGAACAAATACAATATGTTATAGAAGATATTTGGCATCAAATGGCAAGTTATAATTACCATACAACAGGTATTGGTATTCTCTCTATGTTGATAATTATTATTTTTAGAAAGATTAATAAGAAAATTCCAAATGCTTTAATTGTTGTTATTCTTGGAATTGTAACCATGAGATATTTTGGCAGTTCTTTTAATGATGTTGCTATTATAAGAGAAATTCCGTCTGGCTTACCAACGTTTTCGATTCCTGAATACGACACAGATTTAATAACCGAATTGTTACCCATAGCATTTACACTTGTAATGGTTGGGTATTTAGAAACTATTTCTATAGGAAAATCACTCGAAGCGAAACAAGACGAGTACAGAATAAGACCCAATCAAGAACTAATTGCACTTGGAATTAGTAATATTATGGGTTCTTTTTTTAAGGCCTATCCTTCTACTTCAAGTTTTTCTAGATCGGCAATAAATCAAGAAAGCGGAGCAAAAACAGGTATGGCAGCCCTAATTTCTGTAGTAATGGTTGTAATAACGTTACTATACTTAACACCATATTTTTATTATTTACCCAAAACAGTACTTGCGGCAATTATTATTGTTGCTGTTTTTGGCTTGGTAAATTTTAAAGAAGCCGCTTTTTTATGGAAAGCAAATCACTTAGATTTTTGGTTGATGTTGTCTACATTTATTGCTACGTTATCATTAGGCATTAAATTTGGAATTATAGTAGGTGTCGGACTTTCTTTAATTGTATTAATTTTTAGAACCTCTAGACCTTATGTAGCCGAGTTAGGCAAAGTGCCTGATTCTAATTTTTATCGAAATAAAAGCCGTTTCGAAGAAGTAGAAATTCAAAATGATATCTTAATTTTTAGGTTTGATGCACAAATTTATTATGCGAATTCTAGTTATTTTAGAGATAAACTCGATGAAATGGCGCTTGTTAAAGGCAACGATTTAAAAATAATTGTTGTAGATGCAGAAAGTATAAACAGGGTAGATAGTACAGGGGTAGAAATGCTTAAAGAACGTATTAGTTTTTATAAAAAGAAAGGAGTTACTTTTTTATTTGCAGGCGTAAAAGGCCCGGTAAGAGACGACTTGTTTCGAAGCGGAATTTTATCAATAATAGATATCAATCATTTTTTTATGCGGGTAAATGATGCGGTAAAATTTTACAAAACAGGAGACAGAAAAAAACAAGAAAAGTATGCAAAATACATACATCAAGCATACAAATAAATACCATTAGGGTTTTAAAAATTAGAACATGATTATAGAACAAATTTATACAGGTTGCCTAGCACAAGGTGCTTATTATATAGAGAGTAACGGAGAAGTAGCGATTATAGATCCTTTAAGAGAGGTACAAGATTATATAGATCGTGCCACTAAAAATAAGGCGAAAATAAAATACATTTTTGAAACTCATTTTCATGCCGATTTTGTAAGTGGTCATGTTACATTGGCTGAAAAAACAGGCGCAAAAATTGTATATGGACCATCAGCAAAAACAGATTTCGAAGCAATTATTGCAACAGACAATCAGGTTTTTAAAGTAGGTGATATTACCATAACTGTTTTACATACACCTGGCCATACAATGGAAAGTTCTTGTTTTTTATTAAAAGACAAAGACGGAAAAGACCATGCACTTTTTAGTGGTGATACTCTTTTTTTAGGAGATGTTGGTCGTCCAGATTTAGCCCAAAAAGGAGCAATTACAGAAGCTGACTTAGCGGGTTATTTATTTGATAGCCTACGAACAAAAATTATGCCTTTGGCAGATACCGTTATTGTGTATCCAGCACATGGTGCAGGATCTGCCTGTGGTAAAAATTTAAGTAAAGAAACTGTTGGTACAATTGGCAATCAAAAAGAAACCAATTATGCATTAAGAGCAGACATGACTAAAGAAGAATTTATAAAAGAAGTTACTGATGGTTTATTGCCACCACCAGCGTATTTTCCTTTAAATGTAAAATTAAATAAAGAAGGATATACAGCAATAGACGACGTGCTTAAAAAAAGTATAAAGCCAATTGCAGCAAATGATTTTGAAGCATTAGCAAATGAAACCGGAGCTGTTATTTTAGATGTTCGTCATCAAACAGAATTTGTAAAAGGCTTTATACCGCAATCTATTTTTATTGGAATTGATGGTGGATTTGCACCTTGGGTAGGCACGCTGATTAAAGATGTAAAACAACCTATCTTATTAGTAGCGCCAATTGGTAAAGAAGAAGATACCATTACACGTTTATCTAGAGTAGGTTTCGATAATGTTTTAGGCTATTTAGAAGGTAGTTTTAAAGCTTGGCAAAATACAGGCAAAGAGATAGATACGCTAACATCAATATCTGCAGAAGATTTAGGGCATAGGATAAAAGAAGACGCAGTTGTTTTTGATGTAAGAAAACCAGGAGAATACCAAAGTGAACATATTATTTCTGCAGCATCAACTCCGTTAAGCTTTTTAAATGATCATCTTAACGAGTTTCCAAAAAAAGAGGCCTTTTATGTTCATTGTGCAGGTGGTTATCGTTCTGTAATTGCAGCGTCTATATTAAAAGCAAGAGGTTACCATAATGTAATTGATGTTGCGGGTGGTTATGCTGCTATTAGAAATACGCAAATAGAAAGAACAGTGGCCGTTTGCCCATCAACTTTAAAATAAATAAAATGAGAAATTTTGTATTTTTTTTATTCCTTGTATTTTCTATGGGAAGTTGTACTTCTCAAGAGAAAATTAAAACGATTGCTCCTAAAGATTTAAAAGTTTTATTAGCGAAAAAAAACGTACAAATACTCGATGTAAGAACATCAGAGGAAATAGCCCAAGGCACTCTTAAAAATGCCAAGTTTGCAAACTATTTTGATGTAAATTTTACAGAAAATGCGAGTACAAAGTTAAACAAATCAAAACCAGTATACATTCTTTGCAGAAGCGGAAACAGAAGTTTAAAAGCTTGTAAAATTCTTAAAGAAAAAGGGTTTGATGTTATAAATATTTCTGGCGGAATTAACCAATGGAAAAAAGAAAATTAATACTTATGAAAACAATAGAAATACAGATAGAAAATTTAAAATGTGGCGGTTGTGCTGCTACTATTAAAAAAGGATTATTAGAGATAGAAAACATAGAAGATGTAGCCATTGATGTAGAAAAATCTATCGTAGCTATTTCTTCTGAAAGTACAGATTTAGAATTGGTAAAAACAAAACTATCTAAACTTGGGTATCCAGAAGTTGGCGATAAAAATACAGTATTGCACAAAGCAAAATCTTTTGTGAGTTGTGCAGTAGGCAAGTTTGAAGCATAAAACCTTTATGCTTTTACAGATTAATAAAATAGCGTTTGCATAATTAAGCAAACGCTATTTTTTTATCAATTATAAGAAATACAGGCTTTAATAAAGCTATACGGGTATGTTCCGCCAAAAAGCGATAAAACATATTCTCCGTTGGGTATGTTGTGCGTACCGCCTCTAAAATGCCTAATACCGTTACCAGGGACACTTCTTAATTGTATTTTTTTAACATTTCTACCCAGACTAACAGAAACCCGACCACCAGTAATAACTACGTTTGGTTTTTCGTACACACCGTTAGAGTGTAAAACAGTGCAATCTCGATTAATAAAAGCAGAGTCTTTTTCTAAATGATCTTCAATAGTAGACATTTCGATATCTAATTCATGTTGATGCATTTCTTCTCCTGTTGCATTAAATCCTTTGTGAAGCTCGTTGGCTAAATCTTCTATCATAATAAATTGGTTTAATTATGCTAACAAGAACTCTACAAAAGGAAACAAATAAAACTGTTAGCTTACTTTATTTGTTACTAAACCAAAAAATATACATATAAAAATGTAGTTATATTTTGCTATCATTTTGCTCAAAGCAAAAACAATAAAACGATATTCTTTAAAAAAGGGGAATTGATACTTTTTAGACTAAGAAGGGAAGTTTCTAAAGTATAAATCTAAGCATTAAAAATTAAAAAACAAAAAATAGTTGTAAATCAGTTTTTTGCAAAAAAAATCCCAAGCTTAGCTTGGGATTTAAAAACTGTTTACTCTTTTTTTAGAAACGTAGGGTAACTCCCATTAAAAAGTTTCTGGTTGCTTGCGGATAGTAACCTGCACCATCTACTGTTGTTGTAACATTTGCTTGAGACCAAGTATCATCAAACGTATAATAATATCCTCTGTCTACATATTCTACATTAAAAATATTATTTACCAAAGCTGTAAATGTAATCGATGTAAAGATAGATTTTGGTGCTATTTCATATACAACATTTACATCAGAAGTAAAGAAATTGTCTAAAACATCGGTGTCTGAAATTGCACTGCTAAAATTACTCATAAACTGTTGACCTACATATTTAGATAAAAATGTAAACTGTAAATTTTTTACTGGCATGTAGGTAATCATATTTCCAAGAACAACGTCTGGTGAAAATGAAATGTCTGTTTCGCCCAAAGATTGTGGTGTAGGATTGCCATTTCTAGTAATAAAAAAGTCTCTGTTTTTATTGGTGCTAAAAGAAGCATTGGGTCTTATTTTAAATTGATTAGACAAACGGATGTCTGCATCGATCTCTAAACCTAATCGGTAACTGCTACCAGAAGTTGCTCTAATTTGCTGTCCAACATCATCTAAAGCACCTGTTAAAACCAGCTGGTTCTTATAATCCATATAATAGATGTTGGTATTTAGTGTTAGATTTTCTTTGTTTAAGCGCCAACCCAATTCAAGGTCGTTCAATGTTTCTGGTGTATCTACACCGTTTTCAAAATCGTTTCTATTAGGTTCTTTATTGGCAACAGCAAACGAAGTATATAAATTATTATGACTATTAATTTTATAGGTAAAACCAAATTTAGGGTTGAAAAAGTTAAAATTAGCATCTACATCAATTACATCTCTATCAGATGTTAACCCAGCTGTTTGATAACTTACAAAACGACCTTGTAAATCTACATATCCAGAAAGCTTTTCTGAAATAGCAAATGTTGCTTTGCTAAATACAGAAAAATCATTTTTTGTAGCATCAGAAAAATAATAACGATCTCTAATAGTAGTGTTTGATGTTAAATTATTTCCCCAAATTACTTCTCCAAAATGGTCTCCGGTGTAATTAGAATAAGAAATTCCTGAAATAAAATTCAGTTTTTCTGTTTTGTAATTGGTATTAAAATTAACCACATAAAAATCATTGTCTAACCAACGTCTTACAATTACATCAGAACCATCAACAATTAAATTATTAAAATCTGCGGCATCTTCACCTGCTTTAAATTGCTCAAAATAACCCGCACCTTTGGTGTAGTTTAAACCTACATTTGTAGACCAGTTATCGGTTAATTTTTCGTTCCAATGTAATTGATAATGGTCTTGTTGGTAATTGTCTACTTCATTATCATAGGTGTATGGGTTCTGTCTTCTATTTTCTTGTAATTGAGCTTCAGTTAAACCTTCCCACGCTTGGTATGTTCTTTCTTTACCACCAAAAGTAATTGCTTTTATCAGCGTGTTTTCATCAGTATAACTTGCTTGTAAAAAATACGACTTTAAATCTGCAAAAGCCCTGTCTACATAACCATCAGAATAAATATTAGACACACGACCCGCAATTTCTATATGGTCATTTATTTTTCCGGTGCTAAATTTTACCGTATGTTTTCTGGTGTTAAAAGACCCAAAAGAATTAGCAATTTCACCAAAAGCATTTTCAGAAACGGCATCTGTTAAAATATTTAAACTTGCGCCAAAAGCACCAGAACCATTGGTAGATGTTCCTACACCACGTTGCAATTGCAAACTTTCTGTAGAAGAGGCAAAATCGCCTAAATTCACCCAAAAAGCACCCTGACTTTCAGCATCGTTATACGGAATTCCGTTTACAGTTACATTAATCCTTTCAGAGTTAGAACCACGCACCTTCATATACGTATAGCCAATACCAGCACCAGCATCACTAGAAGAAACCACGTTTGGTAAATAATTTAGTAAAACCGGAATGTCTTGTCCTAAATTACGTTTGGCAATTTCTTTTTTAGATAAATTAGAAAACGTAACAGGTACGTCTGCATTTACACGAACGGCAGATACCAGAATTTCATCTAAAACCGAAAATTCTGCTGTTAACTGCACCACATAAAACTCGTTTTTAGAAAGTGTAATTTTTTCTGAAACCGTTTTGTAACCTAAAAACGAAACAGCCACAGTGTAGGTTCCTTTTTGTAGGTTCAGATTAAAGTTTCCTGCTTCATCAGAAGAAACTCCTTTTTTAAGTTCTTTAACTACAATAGATGCGCCAGTTAAAGGTTTTTTGTTTTCATCTACTACTTTTCCAGAAAGTGTAAATTGTTGTGCGTTTGCAAGTATACTTACAAACAAGAATAAAAAAAGTGTAATTTTTTTCATTTTAAAAAAATTTAAAACGAATAAAAAGAGGTAATTATTCTTGTAATTAATATTGAATAATTAGTGTTTGTTTTACAAAATGGCGATTATCGCCTCCCTAAACAGCATTATCTGTTCTAGGTTCCTTGGGTATGATCTCAGCCTTTTAAAGTTAAAAGTTAAAAAATCTAAGTAGACTAAAAACCAACAACTAAAATTAGCACCCCTTTATGAGAACGATGCAAAATTAAGGTGGATTTTTTTATTGTGAAATAGAAAAGTGTTTTTTTTAGAAGCTATTTCCAGCTTTTCGTTTTATCTTTTTATGTTGTATTTATTTTAGCTTCTATTATTACTTAGATATTTTTATTTTCTTTTGCAGCTATTTAATAGTGTTTTGCATAAAAAGGATGCCACTGCAATCTGGGCTAAACTAGTTTGTCAGCTTTTAGATTTACTCTAAGTTTGGTTTTTTACGAAGTGCTTTTTTTACAGAAGTCTTTTTTTTAGTTTCAACACGTTTTTTTAAAACACCTTTACTAGGTTTTGTAGGTCTTCTTTTTTTGGGTCTAACTAAGTTTGTTTTTATCAGATTTAAAAAACGCTTTATTGCCAACTCTTTATTTTTATGTTGAGAACGAGTTTCTTCGCAAAATAAAATTAAAACCTGTTGGTTGGTTAATTTAGAGGAAAGTTTATTTTTTAAAAGCGCTTTTTCATTTTCAGACAAAGCAAGTGAATTTTCTAAATTGAAAGTCAATACTACTTTAGAAGAGGTTTTATTTACATGTTGCCCACCAGCGCCACTACTTCTAGTTGCTTTAAAAACAAGTTCTTTAATTAGTTTTTCTGGTGCCATTATTTTTCTAAGCTTTTAGAAAATAAATTTAAATTGGTACTAGTTGCAATTAACTTATCTATAGCTTTTACAGCATTTTGTAAACGAGTTTCTTTATTGCCTTTTAATAGAATATAGTTTTTGTTGTGTTTTTTTAGAGCATTTTCAAAGGCAGTAAACATCTCTAAGCGCAACTCGGGCCTGTCTCTTAAATCGTCTTCTTCCCAAGGAGTATCTATATACGTTAGTAAATATAAATCGTAGGTATTTTTATTGGCAGCTTCGTTTAAATGTGTGTCTACAAAACCACCATAATATTCTTCAGAGTATACTTTGGTTTCTAGCAAATCGGTATCACAAATTAAAACTTTGTCTGCTTTTTTTGCCAACTTATTTTCTAGTTTCATTTGCCCAACGGCAATAGGAAGTAAATCGTCTGCTTCACATGTTTTGCGCTCATTATTCCATTTTTTTTGTAAGTACTCTCTGGCAAATTCTGGTGCCCAAACCGTATTGTAGTGTCTTGCAAGTTGTTTAGAAAGTGTTGTTTTTCCGGTAGATTCTGGTCCAAATAAAACAACTTTTATAATGTTTATTGGTTTCTGAGTAAGTTCTTTTTCCATGCTAAATAGCCAAAAATGGCAATAAATGTAAATCCTAAGTATTGAAAACTAGTAAATGTAAATCCTTTATAAAGGTATAAAGGTACAGAAATGATGTTTCCAACAATCCAAAATAACCAGTTTTCTATTTTTCTTTTTGCCATTAACCACATTCCCACAAAGAAAATTGCCGTTGTAATAGTGTCTGCATATGCAACCCAATTTGTCCATTTATCGAAATAGTTATAAACGATAAAAACAAAAACAAGAGTTGCTAAAAAAATAGCAATTGATGTCTTTTTTTCATTTAAAGTAGTTCTAGATATTTTAGTAACGTAGCTATCATCAACAGTTCTAGTCCAAATATACCAACCATAAACACTCATTATAAAGTAGTATGCGTTGATCATCATGTCTCCTAAAAGTGACCATTTTAAAAGTAAATAAACAAAAATAGCGGTGCTAATCATTCCTGTAGGAAACACCCAAATTTTATTTTGTTTAGAAAACCAGACAGATAAAAAGCCAAAAATTACGGCAATAATTTCTAAAAGAACATCAATTGTTTCGTAGGTTTTATATTGTTCGAAAAGAAAATTAAAAATCTCTTGCATCTGTTTTGTTTGAGCAGTAAAAATAGTGTTTTATACCGTTTATTTTAATTTTCAAATATGTTAAAAACATAATCTTGTCATTTTTCCTCAAAAAAAGTCGAAATGTTAGGATTTTTTTATTGTAGAAGATTAGAGTATTTCATCTAGTCTTGTCGTTTCGATTTTAAGAGAAATCATAAAAGAAAAGACCATAAATTTTAGCCGCTTTATGAGATTTCTCACTAGCATACAAAATGATAAACTGTATATTATAGTAAGGCAACTACTTTTTCAAATCCTCAAAAAAAGTTTCATCATTTTCAAAAGCAGTGCCAATAACTACCAAATCTGCACCTGTAGAAAAAGCAGCTTCCAATTGTTTTTTAGACCTGATTCCGCCACCAACTATTAAAGGAATTATTAGGTTTTTAGAAACGAGACTTATAATTTTTTCAGCTACAGGCATTGTAGCTCCAGAACCAGCTTCTAAATAAATTAATTTTTTTCCAGAAAATTGCCCAGCCAAAGCAGTGTTTAAAATTAGTGTTGTATTATCTTGATCAATAGGTGTTGTCTTGCTTACTTTTTGAACTGCAGTTTCTTTTCCGCCATCAATTAAAATGTATCCGGTAGGTATAATTTCTAAGTGTGTATCCTTTACAAAAGGCACACTTTTTATTTGTTGTTCTATTAAATATTCTGGATTTCTTCCAGAAAGTAAACTTAAAAACAACAAACCATCTGCTTTGTTTGTAATCTGACGTACATCACCAGGAAATAAAACAACAGGCAATTGGGTGTTGTTTTTAATAGCAGCTACTACTTTTTCTGTTTGATTGTTAATATCTGTACTACCACCAACAAAAATATGCGTTGCAATAGATGATGCTACTTTCTTAAAAAAAGAGGGAATGTTCTGAAGCGGCATTTTTTCTGGATCAATTAAAACTGCCAACAGTTTTTTGCCTTCCTTTTTAGATTCTAAAATATTTTGGTAGATATTCATATCAATTTCAAAAATATAAATTAGTGCTGTTCTGAGCTAGAACAGACAATACTTTTCAACTTTAGTACTTTTTAAAAACCTTCTAACTCTTTTAATACGCATACACACAGGTAAATCCTTCAAACTCTAAAAACTCAATTTTATAAGGTGTCATTTGACCATCAAATCGAATTTCTCCAGTTGTTTTTTCATCTTCAAACTTAAAATCATCAATATAAATATGGTGTAAAAATAAGAGTTTCTTTTTGCCATAAATTTTATACAAACTTTCTTTTGCACCCCAAACAATCGTTAATTTGCTAATTAAAGCATCTGCGTTTGCTATGGTTTTGTACTCCTCTAGAGGTGTAAATTTATGCGCTATTTTTAAAATTTTATCACGTTGTTTTTCAATATCAATGCCCACCTGTAAATCATCAGAAACAATAATAGCGGTAAACGTAAAAGAATGGGTAATAGAAATTAATTTTTCATCCATTAAATGGGGCTTCCCAAAGGCATCATAAATTAAGTCAGAATCGGTATAACCAACTTCTTTTAATAAGTGTCTAATGCTTAAAAACCCTTTTTGATGCAATTCAGATTTCATAGATTGCAATCTGTTTTTACTGCTTTCAGTAAGCGAAATGCCTTGCTGTAAATTGGTTAATGATTCTTCAATCTTCCATATCAGTACTTTAGTTGTACTGTTAACTGTTATTGTTTTGTAAAGAGACATAGATTTTAAAATGTATGTTGTACCTTTGCAACTGCAAAAATTAGATTTTAAATATACAAAATATGAGCACAAATAAAGCCTATGTACCTTTTAAAGTTAAAGATATTTCTTTAGCTGATTGGGGAAGAAAAGAAATTGAATTAGCAGAAGCAGAAATGCCTGGATTAATGAGTTTAAGAGAAGAGTACGGAGACTCTCAACCCTTAAAAGGAGCAAGAATTGCAGGTTGTTTGCACATGACTATTCAGACTGCTGTTTTAATTGAAACTTTACAAGCTTTAGGTGCAGAAGTTACTTGGAGTTCTTGTAATATTTTTTCTACACAAGACCAAGCTGCTGCTGCAATAGCTGCTACAGGTACTCCTGTTTATGCTTGGAAAGGGATGAATGAAGAAGAGTTTGATTGGTGTATAGAACAAACCTTGTTTTTTGGTGAAGATAAAAAACCATTGAACATGATATTAGATGATGGTGGCGATTTAACCAATATGGTTTTAGACAGATATCCAGAATTGGCTGCTGGTATTAATGGTTTATCAGAAGAAACTACAACAGGAGTTCACAGATTATACGAAAGAGTAAAAAACGGAACTTTACCAATGCCAGCAATTAATATTAACGATTCTGTAACCAAATCGAAATTCGATAACAAATATGGTTGTAAAGAATCTGCAGTAGATGCAATTCGTAGAGCAACAGACATTATGTTAGCTGGTAAACGAGTAGTTGTTTGTGGTTACGGAGATGTTGGTAAAGGTACGGCTGCCTCTTTTAAAGGCGCAGGTTCTATAGTAACCGTTACAGAAATAGATCCAATTTGTGCGTTACAAGCTGCAATGGATGGTTTTGAAGTAAAAAAATTAGAAACAGTAGTTGGTAATGCAGATATTGTAATTACTACAACTGGTAATAAAGGAATTGTTAGAGGAGAGCACTTTGAAGCAATGAAAGACAAAGTAATTGTTGCAAATATTGGTCATTTCGATAACGAGATTGATGTACCTTACTTAAACAACAATAGCGAAAAAGTAGAAATTAAGCCACAAGTAGATAAGTACAATATCAACGGAAAAGATATTATTCTTCTTGCAGAAGGACGTTTGGTAAATTTAGGTTGCGCAACAGGGCACCCAAGTTTTGTAATGTCTAACTCGTTTACAAACCAAACTTTGGCACAAATGGAACTTTGGAACAACGCAAAAGCATATAAAAACGAAGTATATATGTTGCCAAAACATTTAGACGAAAAAGTAGCGTATTTACACTTGGCAAAAATTGGTGTAGAGCTTACAGAATTAAGCCAAGACCAAGCAGAATATATTGGTGTAACACAAGCAGGGCCTTACAAGCCAGAGCATTACAGATACTAAATAGCATATAAAAAAGAGCTCTTTTAGGCCTCTCGACTTTGCTCGAGATAAACGAATGAGAAATCTTATATTACTTAAAAACGCTTTCATTTGAGAGCGTTTTTTTTATTTGGGCGTTTTAACAGGCTTTACATTACAATCTTTTGTGCAGCAAAAGCACAAAAGGATTTCCATTGCAATCCTTAACGCGAATTACGTCTTCTAAATAAGAGTCGGCCTTAATAAAAAGTAGTAAAACAGTTTCAATATTCTAACACAAAATATCCTTATTGTGTATATTTTTTTATTCCATTTGTCTTTTAATATCTATTCTTTGGTGTAAAATTCTTACAATTTCTACAGTTTCATTTTCGACTTTTCTATAAAAAATTAGATGTGATTTGACTTTTATACATCTGTAATTTTTTCGAGTTTGTTCAGCCGATTTCCCTATCATAAAGTTGTCAGCAATAAATTCAATTTCTCCTATAATAAGGTCATAATATCTATCTGCTTGCTTTTTAGACCATTTTTGAAAGGTGTAAATCCAAATATCATTTAAATCTTTAATTGCTTGTTCACTTATTCTGTACTTATATATGCTCATAAGTACTTGTGATGTAATTCAGCTAGATTTTGTTTTGGATCAAAATTTTCAATAAATCCACTTTTTTCTCCAATCTCAAGTGCCTTAATCAATTCTCTTTCTTTTTTTTCTTCCGTTTCTAACAAACGTAAAGCAGAGCGTATTACTTCACTTACAGAACTATATCTTCCAGATTTTACTTCTTCTTTAATAAATTCTTCAAAATAATTTCCGAGTGATATTGATGTGTTTTTCCCCATTTTAACTAAATTTATTTAAAAATACCAAATCTTGGTAACATAACCAAATTGTAAACAATTAATAACTATTCTAAAAGCATTTGTAGTTTTTAATTACCTTTAAAAAAACCAAAATTAACATGCAAGCAACAAAAGCCATAGAAAATCAACTACAACAAATAGAACATTATTGTTCTATTTACCAAAGAGTAAACACAAAAATATCTGCAGTAAATGTAGGTTGGCATTTAGACCATAGTTTAAAAGTTATAAATGCAGTGGTTAAAAATATGGAGCAATCAGACCCTAGCTTGTACAAAGACAACTTTAGTTTTGTAGGCAAACTATTGTTAGCATTTAATTACTTTCCTAGAGGAAAAGCCAAAGTACCCAAACATGTAAAACCCCCAGAAATTGTTTTAAAAGAAGCTATTATTTTACAATTAGACTTAGCCAAAAAGAATGTTCAAGAAATAGAAAAATTAAATAGTAACGCTTATTTTAAACATCCAATGTTTGGAAATGTCAACAAGGCACGAGTATCGTCTTTTTTAAAAGCACATACAAATCATCATCTAAAAATTGTGAAAAATATTCTAAAATAGGTTTTATCCTAACCAACCTTCTCTGTCTAGACTTCTATATTGTATGGCTTCTGCAATATGATCTGGTAAAATATCAGTTTCATTTGCCAAGTCTGCAATGGTTCTCGAAACTTTTAAAATTCTGTCGTATGCTCTTGCAGAAAGGTTTAGTTTTTCCATGGCAGTTTTTAAGAGAGTTAAACTTTCTTTAGATAATTTACAGAATTCACGAATTTGTTTTACATTCATTTGCGCATTGTAATGTATGTTTTCGAAATCTTTAAAACGTACAGATTGAATTTCTCTTGAAGCAGTAACTCTTTTTCTAATAGTAACCGATGATTCTCCTTTTTGTTCTTCCGAAAGTTTTTCAAAAGGCACAGGTGTTACTTCTATATGAATGTCAATTCTGTCTAACAACGGACCAGAAATTTTACTTAAATAACGTTGCATTTCTTGCGGAGAAGAAGTCATGGGCGAGTTAGGGTCGTTAAAAAAACCACTCGGACTCGGATTCATACTTGCCACCAACATAAAACTACAAGGGTAAGTTACCGTAAATTTTGCACGCGATATGGTAACATCTCTATCTTCTAATGGCTGACGCATAACCTCTAAAACTTCTCGTTTAAATTCGGGCAATTCATCTAAAAATAAAACACCATTATGAGACAAAGAAATTTCGCCAGGTCTTGGGTACTGTCCGCCGCCTACCAGAGCAACATTTGATATGGTATGATGAGGTGAACGAAATGGTCGCTGATAAAGCAACCCCTCTTTTTTAGTTTTACCAACCACAGAATGAATTTTTGTGGTTTCTAAAGCCTCGTGCAACGTCATTGGTGGTAAAATAGAGGGTAATCTTTTGGCTAGCATAGTTTTTCCAGATCCTGGAGGGCCAATTAAAATAATATTATGGCCGCCAGCTGCAGCAATCTCCATACATCGTTTTATAGATTCTTGTCCTTTTACATCAGAAAAATCAAATTCAGGGAAATCGATATTTTTATAAAATTCTGCTCTTGTATCAACAATGGTAGGTTCAATCTTTTTATCATTATTAAAATGATTGATTACCTCTAGTATGTTTTCTGCGCCTAAAACCTCTAAGTTATCTACAATAGCCGCTTCTTTTGCATTTTCTTTAGGTAAAATTAAATGTTTAAACCCTTCTTCTCTTGCTTTTATGGCTATTGGTAAAGCACCTCTTATGGGTTGCAAACTTCCGTCTAAAGAAAGTTCTCCCATAATAATATAGTCATTTATATTTTCTGATTTTATCTGATTAGAAGCCGCAAGTATTCCTACAGCCAGCGTTAAATCATAGGCAGCACCTTCTTTTCTAATATCGGCAGGCGCCATATTAATAATGATTTTCTTTCCAGGAAGTTTGTAGTTGTTATTATTTAAAGCCGCCGAAATTCGATAAGAACTTTCACTTACCGCCTTGTCTGGCAAGCCTACTAAATGATACCCAATTCCTTTATCAATATTTACTTCAACAGTAATTGTGGTTGCTTCAATACCAAAAACTGCTGATCCATAGACTTTTGTAAGCATCTTTTTTCTTTAAATGTAGAGAAATTTAAGGCATAAAAAAAATGCAATCAAATTAATGATTGCATTTCGAATACTTTTTGTAGAAATATTAGGCTGAGTTTCTACTGGCGTTAATGTTACCAAATAAAGAACGCATTACCATTTTCTCGTACACTTCTATCTCCTCTAAATTACACTTAGATTTTTGAAGTTCTTGTATCTTTTTTAATGCAAACTGCTGTATCGTTAATAAAGGTAATACTATTTGCTCTCTCATTTCTATAGAGGCTTTTCCTGCCGGAAAGTTTTCCATCAATTCTTTATGTCCTGTTAGTTTTAAAAGTAGTCTTTTAGAAGTTTCGTACTCTTTAAAAATTACTTTCCAAAATTCACCAAATTCTTCGTCATCGGCCATATAAGCGGTTAAGCCAAAGAAAGATTTTGTTAAACTCATCATACTGTTTTCTAACAAGGTTCTAAAAAAGTCTGAGGTATTGTAGAATTCAATAATTTCATCAAATCTACCTTCGTCTTCATACTTTTTTAAGGCAGTTCCAAGTCCGAAGAAACCAGGTACATTTTGTTTTAACTGGCTCCAACTACCTACAAACGGAATGGCTCTAAGAGCAGAAAAATCTAGTGTATCTGAGTTTGATCTTTTACTAGGTCTACTACCAATATTGGTTTTAGCATAGTATTTTAGAGTACTCATTTTTTCTAAGTACGGTAAAAATTTAGGATGATTTTTAAAGTCTACATAAGTTTGGTAGCTTGTTGCTGCCATATCTTCTATCAACTTTCTGTGATCGTTATTTAATTGATCTTTGGTAAAAACATCATTTTTAATACCAGAACTTATCAATTGTTCTAAATTGTATTGTGATGAGTTTAAGGTACCAAAATTAGAACTAATAGTCTGCCCTTGTATGGTTAATTGAATTTCTTTATCTTCAATTGTTGGGCCTAAAGAAGCATAAAATTGATGTGTTTTTCCGCCACCTCTTGCTGGTGGTCCACCACGTCCGTCAAAGAAAATTACTTCAATATCAAATTCTCTAGATACTTTTGTAAGCGCTTCTTTTGCTTTAAAAATACCCCAATTTGCCATTAAATAACCGCCATCTTTTGTTCCGTCAGAAAAACCTAACATAATGGTTTGTTTGTCTTTTCTATTTGCAACATGTTTTCTATAAACAGCATTCGAATACAAAGTTCTCATTACATTTTCTGCATTTTCTAAATCTTCTACAGTTTCAAAAAGCGGAATTACATCTACCGGTAATTCATCTTTAAAGCCACATAAGTTTAGCATTGCAAAGGTTTGCATTACATTTAACGCTGTTTGATTGTTACTAATAATATACCTATTTGCACCTCTTTCACCATTTCTTTGCTGAATTTGTTTTAATGCGTAAATAGATTCTATCGTTTTTATTGAGGTTTCATCAGATAGCAATTTCGGGTCTATATTTCCTTTAATAGTTGCTAAAACAGCTACTTGTTCTTCTTGCGAAAGCGTTAGGTAGTTTTCAGGAAAAGTAGTGTCTCCAATTTTTTGTAAATCTTCTACAATTTTTGTAAAAGCCTCGTGGTGTACTCGACTGTCTTGTCTAATGTCTAAAGTAGCAAAATGAAAGCCAAAAATTCTAACTTTATTAATTACATCATTTAACTCTTCAATAAATAAAGATTGATGTTTGTTTTCAATAATTTCTCTTGCAGCATACAATTCTTCTAAAAGAATTTTCTGAGAAAAGTTTACTTTGTCATAGGTTCTAACTACATGTTTATAGAGCCTTTTTTCTACTTTTGCTAAAATGTCTTGAACCCCATCAAAAGTAAAACGTCTTTTTAAACGTCTAATATCTCTGTAATAACTTCTTAAGATAGTTTGGCGCAATCTTTCTGCAACATCTAAAGTAATTTTGGTGGTAACAAAAGGGTTTCCGTCTCTGTCTCCGCCTGGCCAAAAACCTAAATCTATTACTTCATTTTCAATCGGTTTTCCGTCATAAATATGATGCTGAATGTAGTTGTATATTTTAGGCACAGAGTGATAAAATACATGCTCTAAATACCAAATTAAGCTAACCGCTTCATCAAAAGGAGTTGGTTTTTCTTTTTTATAAAAAGGAGTTTTACCTAGTTGAGCTAATAATTTCTTTATTAAAAGTAGGTCGTCATTTTGTATTGCCTTGTCTAAATCGGTTATAATACCTAAAACAGAACCAGGGTAAAATTGCGTTGGATGAGCTGTTAACACAATACGAACCTTAAAATCTTCTAAATGAGCTTTTAATTCATCTTTTTTATTATTTAAAAAAGCCGATTCTTTAGAGTTTCTAAGCGTACCAATACCATCCATATTATTTACCACAGAAAAGGCAGCATCTTCAATAGCATCAAACAGTACAACTTGTCTTTCTATAAATTGTATAAAAAGAAACAGTAGGTCTCTTTTTTCTTTTTCAGTCGGATTTTCGTGATATTTTTTAAAAAAATAATCAATAATTTCAGTCGGATTTTTACCTAATTTAAAACCTTCATTACAAACTTTGTGTAAAAGAGGCAGCAAAACGCCGGTATCGTCTATAGTATCAAAAGGAAGTGTTGTAAAAACACTATTGTAAATTTGATATTTAGAGAGTACATTTTCATTAAATCGATCTAGCTTCGGTAGTGTGTTCATCTGTTGATATTTTCAGCTATAAAACTACAAAAAAGAGCAATTATAATGCTTACATTATTGTAAATAATTCCTAATTTATTTGCGAAAACGATATAAATAATAGGTATTATTGATTAAATGTTTAAAATTTAAGCCGCTTTGTTGATTTTGTTTTTATTTAAACAAGTAAAAATGTTAAAAAGATATTTTAAGAATTTCTGAAGTGTTTTTGGTAACAGAAAATCGACGATCTACCCGATGATTCATCACCCAAATGATGTCATTGTTATTGTTACAAAGTAGCCAGATATTTTCTTTTTCTAAAAGTGATATTTTTTTATCTTTAAAGTACTTACTTACCTTCTTTTTTCCTGTCATTCCCGTAGGATAGAAAAAATCTCCATGTTCCCATTTTCTAACTGATAAAGGAAAATTTAACGATTCTTTGTCTACATAAATAGTTTCTAAAGTATTTGCAGTAGATTTTGAAACTTGTTTAAGGTTTAAAGAAATTGGATGTGTAATTTTAGTGTCTTTCTCTGTAATAAAATAACGCGTTATTTTATCGTTAGAAACTTCTTTTTTTTGAAGTAATAAAAAATTTCTGTCTTTTAAGAGTAAATGTGTTTCCGAATAAATTTTTTTACCAGATTGAGCAGAAAGTAACTTTAAAAGCACATTCCAATCTGTAAAGTTAAAATCTTTTAAAAGTTCGTATAAGTATGCTTTTGGGTTTGATAATGTTAAGATTTTAGTAATATCAATCTTTAAAATTGCATTTTCTTTGGTAGTTGTTTTTAAAGAAACAGTTTCAATATGGTCTTCAATAATTTGTTTACTTCCTTTTAAGTGAGAAATTGTTTTGGTAAAATTCTCTAAAAACGAAGGGTTAATTTCCTTTAAAACAGGTGCAATTTTATGTCTTATTTTATTTCGGGTGTATTTTGTTGTTGCGTTGCTTTTATCTTCTCGCCAAGAGAGTTTATTTGTGGTTGCATAGTCTAGAATTTCTTGTCTAGAAAACGGCAATAAAGGGCGCGCAATATTGTTGTTAATTGCTGGAATACCCGTTAAACCTTCTAAACCACTACCGCGAGATAAATTGATAAGAAAAGTTTCTAAGTTGTCATCTGCATGATGCGCGGTTAAAACATAATTAAAAGCGTTTTCTTGCATTAGTTCTTTAAACCACTGGTATCTTAGATTTCTTGCTAAAACTTGTATAGAACCTTTTTCTGAAATATTAAAAGACTTTGTAAATGTTTTAATATTTAAATTCTTACCTAAATTTATAACAAATTGCTCGTCTAAATCACTGTCTTTTTCGCGTAAATTAAAATTACAATGTGCTATTGATACAGAAAATTTTAAACAGTGTAATAGGTGCGTTAAAACAACAGAATCTATTCCGCCAGAGACAGCAATTAAAAGTTTTTTACCTTCTAAAAGAGGTAGATTTTTTTGTATATGTTGTGCTAGATTATGCAGCATTTTTTGGTTAAAGTTGTTTTTTTAACCAAGTGCGCAGTTCTTTTCTTAGCGTAACTTCGGGTTTGGGTAGTGGTATCGTTTTTCCGAACTGTTTACTTCTATTAAATTTAGAAAAATTAATTTTTAGTTGTTTCCATTGTTCGGGATATAACTTTAAAAAAGCATGAAACATATTTTGTTCTGTTGGCTTTTCTGTGAGTTGTTCTAATGTTTTTTTAAAAAGTTTGTCTTGATCTAAAATCATCTTTTAAAATAAGGTTCAATTCCTTTTTTGCATAAGTATCAAAGTGAAATCAAAGATATGAAAACAAAATAACACCCATTCATTTTCGTGCCTTTTTATAAAAATTTAAAGTTATTTTTTCTTAAATTCGTAGCATTCATTTTTAAAAAAGAACGTGGTTGAAACATCTACTTTTCAGGTTTACAATGCCTCTGCAGGCAGTGGTAAAACGTTTACCTTAGTTAAAGAATACTTAAAGGTGTTGTTGGCATCTGAAGATCTTTTTTTGTTTCAGAAAATCTTAGCAATTACATTTACAAACAAAGCTGCTGCAGAAATGAAAGAGCGTGTAATGCTTAATTTAGAAGAGTTTGCTTCTGGAGAAAATAATGCTCTTTTACCTGTAATTTTAAAGGAAATAGAAATAGATAAATCGTTAGTTAAGGTTAGAAGTCAGAAAATTTTAGAGGCAATTTTACAAAATTACTCCGCTTTTTCTATTACAACGATAGATAGCTTTACACATAAAATAATTAAAAATTTTGCATTCGATTTAGGGTTGTCTTTAAATTTTGAAGTAGAAATGGATGCTGTTTCTCTTTTAAATGAAGCAGTAGATGTTTTGATTTCTAAAATTGGTACCGATACAAAATTAACCGATTTATTAATTGCTTATTCGTTAGATAAAACAGATGATGATACTTCTTGGGATATTTCTAATGATTTAAGCGAATTTGCTCGACTTTTATTAAACGAAGAAGATGCCCTTCGATTTAAAAATTTATCTGATAAAAAATTAGAAGATTTTACACAATTAAAAACAACCTTACAAAATCAGCAAAAAGAACATTTAAAAGCATTGACAGAAATAGGTGCTTTAGGTTTAAAACTTGTTGAAGAGGCAGGTTTAGATCACAAAGATTTTTATTATTCATTATTGCCTAAACATTTTAGTTCTTTAGCATCAAATCCAGAAAAAACCAAATTTTTTGAAGATAATAAGCTAAAGGAAAGGCTAGAAGAAGGAGTATATTATTCTAAAAACAAACCAGATAGTACAAAGGCTGCTATAGAGAGTATTGTGCCTCAATTACTTGATCTTTATTATAAATCAGAATCTTTTTATCAGTTTTTTATTTTAAATAGACTGGCTTTAAAAAGTATGACTCCTTTATCTGTTTTAAATCATATAAATGGGGAGTTAACACAAATAAAAGAAGATAATAACATTCGTTTAAATGCAGAATTTAACCAGCTAATATCAGATCATATAAAAGACCAGCCAGCGCCTTTTATCTATGAAAGAATAGGGCAGCGTTTTCAATATTATTTTATTGATGAAATGCAAGATACTTCGCTTTTACAGTGGCAAAACTTAATTCCGTTAATTACCAATGCACTGGCGCAAGAAAACAGTAACTTATTGTTAGTAGGCGATGGTAAACAGGCAATTTACAGATGGCGTGGAGGTAAGGCCGAGCAATTTATCGGACTTGGTGCGGGTTCTGGTAACCCTTTTCAGGTTCAAAAAACAATCAAAAGTTTAGAAACAAACTACAGAAGTTTTTCTGAGATTATTAAGTTTAACAATTCCTTTTTTCAGCATGCAGCTGCATTTTTACAAAACAAGTCATATAGTAATTTGTTTTTAGAGGGTAACAAACAGTTAGAGAACGATCGTAAAGGAGGGTTTATTTCTTTATCTTTCTTAGAAAAAGAAGAAGATAAAGAAATAGAAAAACAAAAGTATCCGAAGAAAGTATTCGAAAAGATAGTTGCCTTGCAAGAACGCTTTTCTTTAAACGAAATTTGTGTTTTAACACGAACCAGAAAAAGTGGTGTGTTGGTGGCAAATTACTTATCAGAAAACGGAATCGCTATTGTGTCATCAGAAACATTATTACTTCAAAATAGTGCTAAAGTTTCATTTATTGTAAACGTTTTAAGTGTTTTAGAGAATCCGAATGACGAAGAAACACGCTTCGAAATGCTGTATTTTTTACAAGAGCATTTAGGGGTGTCATTAACCAAACATCAATTTTTTAATGCTTTTTCGAAGGTAGATTTTCAGCCTCTTTTAAATGAGTTACAGCAATATGACGTAACCTTTAATATAAGTGCTTATTTTGAGTTGCCTTTTTACGAAAAAATTGAAGAGATTATTAGAGGTTTTCAATTAACTAATTCTTCGGATGCTTATCTTCAGTTTTTTTTAGATGTTGTTTTAGAGCAGCAAAGAAAAGGAACCGATGTAAGTGCTTTTTTAGATTTTTGGAATCTTAAAAAAGAACAACTAAGTATTGTTGCTCCGCAAAGTGCCAATGCTGTTCAAATTATGACGGTTCATAAATCAAAGGGGCTAGAGTTTCCGGTGGTTATTTTTCCGTTTGATGTAGATATTTATGGCCAAGTAAAACCAAAATCTTGGTTAGATGAATTACCTACCACCTACAATGGTTTTAAAGAGTTGTTGTTGGCAAACGGAAAAGATTTAAGTAGGGTTAATCATAGAGGGTTAGAAATTTACAACCAACAAAGAGAGGCGTTAGAATTAGATAATTTTAATCTTTTATACGTAACCCTAACTAGGGCGGTAGAAGAGTTGCATGTAATTACAGAAAAAAGACTTAATGTTAAAGGTGTAGAGAATACTAATTATTATTCAGGTGTTTTTATCAATTATCTAAAAGAAAAAAATCTTTGGAATGATGCTCAGTTAACATATACTTTTGGTGATGAAAACCGAAATCGTGTTATAAAATCCGAAGCTATAACAGCAGAGGTACATTCTAAATTTTTATCATCGCCATGGCAGAAACACAATATTGTTTTGTTAGCAGGTGCCTCTAAACTATGGAACACCGACCAAGGAGCAGCCATAGATTTCGGAAATTTATTGCATGCTATTTTTGCTAAAATAGAAACCAAAAATGATATTAAAAATTCTGTTAGGCAATATTATGAGCAAGGAGTGTTAACTAAAGATCAAGCAGTTTTTATTGAAAAAAGTATTTTTAATGTGGTTACTCATAAAGATTTGGCGTCTTATTATTCTAGTAATACAAAAGCTTTAAATGAAAGAGAAATTTTAACAGAAGACCATCAGGTTATAATTCCAGATCGATTGGTTTTTACTTCTTGCGATACTGTTGTTATCATAGATTATAAAACGGGCTTGCCTTCAAAAGAACACCATCAGCAATTATTAAAATATGAACGAGCTTTAAACACAATTGGTTATAGGGTAGACAAAAAGCTGCTAGTTTATATTAACAAAGAGATTGATGTGGTTGCAGTATAATCAAAAAAATAATCTTTGTAACTTTACATTTTTAAATTCATAAAAAATGTACGGTAAAATTAAAGATACTTTAAAAAATGAAATTCAAGATTTAAAAGACGCAGGCTTATTTAAATTAGAGCGAATTATAACTTCATCTCAAGACGCAACAATAAAAATAAGTACAGGAGAAGAGGTACTTAATTTTTGTAGTAATAATTATTTAGGTTTGTCTAATCATCCTGCTGTTATTCAGGCAGCAAAAGATACATTAGATACCCACGGATTCGGTATGTCGTCTGTGCGTTTTATATGCGGTACACAAGATATTCATAAATCATTAGAAAAAAAGATAGCAGATTTTTATACCACAGAAGACACTATTCTTTATGCTGCAGCTTTTGATGCCAACGGTGGTGTTTTTGAGCCTTTATTGACTGCTGAAGACGCTATTATTTCAGACAGTTTAAATCATGCTTCTATAATAGACGGAGTTCGCTTGTGTAAAGCAGCGCGCTACCGTTATGATAATAATGACATGATTTCTTTAGAAAACCAGCTGAAAGAAGCAAATAAAAAAGAACATCGTTTTAAAATAATAGTAACAGATGGTGTTTTTTCTATGGATGGTATAGTGGCAAAGCTCGATGAAATTTGTGATTTAGCCGATAAATATAATGCTTTAGTGATGGTAGATGAATGCCATGCGACTGGTTTTATTGGAAAAACAGGTAGAGGTACCGTTGAATTGAAAAATGTAATGAATCGGGTGGATATTGTTACCGGTACTCTAGGCAAGGCTTTGGGAGGTGCTATGGGAGGTTATACAACAGGTAAAAAAGAAATTATAGAGTTATTAAGACAACGATCTAGACCTTATCTTTTTTCAAACTCTTTAGCTCCAGCAATTGTTGGCGCTTCATTAAAAGTGTTTGATTTAATTACAGAAGACACCTCTTTAAGAGACAGGTTAGAAGAGAATACTAATTATTTTAGATTAGAAATGGAAAAAGCAGGGTTCGATTTAGTGGGTGCAGATGCTGCCATTGTTCCGGTTATGTTATATGACGCAAAACTATCTCAAATAATGGCTAATAAATTATTAGAAAAAGGGATCTATGTGATAGGTTTCTTTTTTCCGGTTGTGCCAAAGGGCAAAGCTAGGATAAGAGTTCAGTTATCTGCAGCTCATACAAAAAAACATTTAGATGCTGCAATTGCTGCATTTATAGCTGTAGGTAAAGAGTTAAAAGTTATTTAGAAATATTAAAAACACTCTTTTTTATGAATTTTTTGCATTTTTATCTTTGTAGATACATTTTAAGAGTTTACTTTTGTTTATTATAAAAAAGAATTTAATTTAAAAATTTGATAATGAAACAATTAAAATTAGCTGTGATCGCTTTATTTACTATGGTGTCTTTTAGTAATTTAAGTGCACAAGATGAGAACAACCCTTGGGTAGTAGGTTTTGGTGTTAATGCTGTAGATATATACGGTGCAAACTCAACTTCTGACCAGTTTAAAGATTTATTAGGAAGTACAGATTGGAATACAATACCATCTATCTCTAGAATTTCTGTAGACAAGTATTTAGAAAAAGGTTTTAGCTTACAATTAGCTGGATCTATAAACAAAATTACTACGCATTTAGAGAAAAATGATGCTGATTACTTATTATGGTCTTTAGGGGCTTTAGTAAAGTATGATTTAAATCATTTAGTAGGAGAGACTGCATGGTTTGATCCTTATGTAGCTTTAGGTGGAGACTATGTAAATAGTGGAAAAAGTGACCAAAGTGAATTAATGGGTCATGGTGCTTTAGGTTTTAACGTATGGTTTAATGATAACTTAGGTTTAAACTTTCAACACGGAAGTAAATTAGGTTTTGCAAAAAATGTAAGATCTCATTACCAAAACTCAATTAGTTTAGTAGTTAAGTTTGGTGGTAAAGATACTGATGGAGACGGAGTATATGACAAACAAGATGCTTGTCCTGAAGTAGCAGGTTTAAAAGAATTTAACGGATGTCCTGATGCTGATGGAGATGGAGTAAAAGATTCTGAAGATACTTGTCCTGATGTTGCTGGTTTAGCAGCAATGAACGGATGTCCTGATGCTGATAGTGATGGAGTAGCTGATAATGATGACATGTGTCCTAACGAAAAAGGAACAAAAGCAAACAAAGGTTGTCCTGATGCTGATGGAGATGGTGTTGTTGATAAAGATGATAAGTGTGCAAACGTAGCAGGTCCTGTTGCAAATGCAGGTTGTCCTTGGCCAGATACTGACGGAGATAGTATTTTAGATAAAGATGACAAATGTCCTAATGAGGCAGGAGTTGCTTCTAAAAATGGATGTCCTGATGTAATAACAAACGAAGCTAAAATAGGAATGAATGCTTTTGCAAAGTCAATTTTATTTAACTCTGGTAGAACTTCTTTTAAATCAGGAGCTACTAAAGAATTAGATGGTATGTTAGCTATCATGAAAGAATATTCAGGATCAGAATTTGCAATCAGAGGTTTTACTGATAGTACTGGTTCTAAAGCTGGAAACTTAAAGTTATCTAAGCAAAGAGCAACAGCTGTTATGAACTATTTAGTTAAAAACGGTATCGATGCTTCTAGATTAACTGCAGAAGGTTTTGGTGAAGCAAATCCAGTAGACTCTAACAAGACTAGAGCTGGTAGAGCTAACAACAGAAGAGTAGAAGTTAAAGTTACAAACTAAGCATTAGTTTTAAATTAACTATAATTTATAAAGCCTCATCATTTAGATGAGGCTTTTTTTATAATGTAAGATTGTTGTTTTTAAGTAAAAAAACTTTTTTAGTTTCAATCAAAAAAATTACCTTTGCAACCTTAAAATGAGAGTAAAGACTCTTAAATAAAATAATAACTTTAATTAGATACATAATGTCTACGATAACAGGTAAAGTTTCACAGATTATTGGACCAGTAATTGATGTAGAATTCAATACTGAAAACGAACTTCCTAAAATTTATGATTCTTTAGAAATCAAAAAAGCTGACGGCTCAATTTTAGTATTAGAAGTACAACAGCATATTGGAGAAGATACAGTTAGAACTATATCAATGGATGCTACTGATGGATTAAGTAGAGGTACAGAAGTAGTTGCTAAAGGTAACCCTATTCAGATGCCAATTGGTAACGATATTTATGGTCGTTTATTTAACGTAACTGGTGATGCTATTGATGGTCTAGGAGATTTGAAAAAAGAAGGTAAAGATGGTTTGCCAATTCATAGATCTGCACCAAAATTTGAAGACTTATCAGTATCTACAGAAGTATTATTTACAGGAATTAAAGTAATTGATTTAATTGAGCCGTATGCAAAAGGTGGTAAAATTGGATTGTTTGGAGGAGCAGGTGTAGGTAAAACTGTTTTAATACAAGAGTTAATAAATAACATTGCAAAAGGACACGGTGGTTTATCTGTTTTTGCGGGTGTTGGAGAAAGAACTCGTGAAGGAAATGATTTACTTCGTGAAATGTTAGAGTCTGGTATTATAAAATACGGTGATGACTTTATGCATTCTATGGAAGAAGGAGGATGGGACTTATCTAAAGTTGATAAGTCTGGCATGAAAGATTCTAAAGCAACTTTTGTTTTTGGTCAAATGAATGAGCCACCAGGAGCACGTGCACGTGTTGCCTTATCTGGTTTAACAATTGCAGAATATTTTAGAGATGGAGCAGGTGAAGCACAAGGAAAGGATGTACTTTTCTTTGTTGATAATATTTTTCGTTTTACACAAGCAGGTTCAGAGGTTTCGGCACTTTTAGGTCGTATGCCTTCTGCAGTAGGATATCAGCCAACATTAGCAACCGAAATGGGTGCAATGCAAGAGCGTATTACATCAACTAAAAAAGGTTCTATTACTTCTGTTCAGGCGGTTTATGTACCTGCGGATGATTTAACAGATCCGGCACCAGCAACAACTTTTGCGCATTTAGATGCAACAACAGTATTGTCTCGTAAAATTGCAGAATTAGGTATCTATCCAGCGGTAGATCCTTTAGATTCTACCTCAAGAATCCTAACAGCAGAAATCTTAGGAGACGAGCACTATAACACAGCAACTGCTGTAAAAGAAATTTTACAACGTTATAAAGAATTACAAGACATTATTGCTATTTTAGGTATGGAAGAATTATCAGAAGAAGATAAATTAGTAGTTCATAGAGCAAGACGTGTTCAGCGTTTCTTATCTCAACCTTTCCATGTAGCAGAGCAATTTACAGGAATACCTGGTGTTTTAGTAGATATTAAAGATACTATTAAAGGTTTTAATATGATTCTAGATGGTGAATTAGACAAGTACCCTGAAGCAGCATTTAATTTAAGAGGATCAATTCAGGATGCAATTGATGCAGGAGAAAAAATGTTAGCAGAAGCATAATTAACCGCTTAAAGCCCAAAGCTTAAAGCCCAAAGTATTAAATATGTATTTAGAAATTGTAACACCAGAAGCTATATTATTTTCATCAGAAGTTGATTCTTTATCGGTGCCTGGTGTAGATGGTGAGTTTCAAATGCAGAATAATCATGCTCCGATAGTTTCAAACTTAAAAGAAGGAGTTGTTAAAGTTCATGTACATACTCAAGAGCACCTAGTTTTAGATGATTTATCTGGTAAATTTGAATCTCATACAGATGATGATAAAATTTTATTGTTAAACATTAATTCAGGTACTTTAGAACTAAATGATAATAAAGCGATTATCCTAGCAGATTAATCAAACATATACATTTTATTGGAACCTCAAAGTAATATTACTTTGAGGTTTTTTTGTAATATAAAACATCTTATTTTTAAAATAAGATGTTTTATAGCAATTTCCCCTAATTAATGTATGAACATACATTTTAATACCACAAATATTTGCCTTTTTTTAATTGTAAACAACAGTAAAAACCTTCATTATTTTAGGGGAAAACCACCTTTTTTAGATATTGTTTACACTGTTTTAATTGTTTCATGTAAATTTAAGAACCTATTTATCAGTAATTTAAAAATTTATAGGTTTTGATTATTAATCTATATTCCTAATATGTTTGTACATTAGTGAGTATTAATTTTAAATAAATAATTATGAAAATGTTTTTTAAAAAAACCGGTTTAGTATTTTTTATGTTCTCTATTCTATTAGCTTGTGATTCTACAGAACAAAAGAAACAAAATTTTATTGCCAAAGAAGCTCAGAATAATTGTTACCCAAACAATGAACGACCAAAAAATGCAATTACTTATAAAGAACTTTCAGGTATGTTAGCACAGTATGAGACTCATCAAAAAGTAGTATTAAAAGATTATGTAAATAAAGAGTTTGGTTATAAGGTGGGTGATACAGAGTCTAATTGGTTTTCTATAGATGAATTAAAACAATATATTGCATATGTAGAGAGACTTTCAGAAGAAAAAGGTATTCCTTTAACGGGTATTAAAATATTTTCTGCAGCATATCCAGACAATAGTGTAGGTAAAGATCATAAAGGTAGGCAAACACTTATTTTTGCACCTACTACAACAATAGGATCTGATAACAAAGTTGCCTTTGAGCCTTTAAAATCTTCTAATAAAAACCCTGTACCAATGTTAAAATATTTAGCAGAGTTTAATAATAAGAATAGCGTTAACAAAGCTTCTTTTTTACCAGGTTTTTATTTAAAAGATGAAAATAGTTCTGCTGCAAATAGAGCGCATATTGCTCCGCCTTACTAAATATTTATGCTATACGTTGTTTATACATTTTCTTTTGTGACTCTTTTACTCTATTTCACACTTAAAAATAAAGTAAAAGAGTCTCAAATAATATATTTTATATGGTATTTGTTTGCCATGTTTTTTTTAGATTTTATTGCACATTTGTCAAGGGAATTTTCTAATTTTAGAAACAATGTTGTTTTTTATAACATTCTAATTTTTTTTCAATATAATTTAATTCTATTTTTTTATTACAAGGTTTTTAATAACAAAGTTGTAAAAAAATGGAATTATATTTTACTTTATTTATTTAATATTTGTTACGTTTCTTTGGTACTGTTTTACGGAATTAAATATTCTTTTTTAAATAAATATTTTGTAATTACAGATATTATAGGGTCATCTTTAATAAGTATTATTTTATTATTATATCTTAGAGAGCTTTTAAATTCAGAAAAAATTTTAGATTACAAGCGGCTAATTAATTTCTGGATTACAATTGGGTTATTAGTATATTATTTAGCTTCTATACCTTTTGTATCTGTATTAAATACAATGGCTAATTTGTCTAAAGAAAATTTAGATTTTATCTATAATATTCAACATTTACTTTCTGTATTTATGTACGCTTGTTTTATTTTAGGGTTACTATGGAATCAAAAGAAAGTCAAATAATTTTAATTGTATCAACAGTTGTAATAGTATTAATAATTATTGCCATTATTCTATTATTTTCTGTTTTTCAGAGTAGAAAAAATAAGCTTTTACTAGAAAGAGAACAATCAGAGAAAAGATTTCAAAGAACAATTGCAGAAACGCAAATTGAAATAAGAGAAGAAACTTTGCGAAATATTAGTTGGGAGTTGCATGATAATATTGGTCAGTTATTAACCTTAGCAAAAATTCAGTTACAGAATGCTACAGCAGAAAATTTTACAGAGGTTTCCAATACAATATCAAAAGGGTTAAAAGAAGTACGTTCTCTATCGAAGTTAATCAATCCAGAGGCAATAAACAACATCGACTTAAAAGAAGCAATTCAGTTAGAGATAGATAGGTTTAATAGATTAAACTTTATAAATGCTAGTTTGGTAGTTACGGGTAAAGAGCAAGAAATTAAAAGTCAGTCTAACATTATTATTTTTAGAATTTTACAAGAATTTTTTTCGAACACTATTAAACATTCAAAAGCATCTAATTTAGATGTAACAATGTCTTTTACTAAAACTCAACTGATAATTAATGTTAAAGATGATGGTATTGGTTTTTCGATTAATAATAAAAAGTATAAAGGTATTGGCTTAGATAATATTAAAAATAGAGCAAAATTAATTGGAGCTTCTGCTATTTTTTCTTCTTCAGAAAATACAGGTACTTCTTTAAAAATAATATACAATTTATGATGAAACATTCGGTAGTTATAGTAGACGATCATACTTTATTGTCTCAGGCCATAGAGAGTATGGTAAATACGTTTGATAAGTTTAAGGTGTTGTATACGTGTAAAAATGGTAAAGAATTGATGGGTAAATTTGCAGAATCTGCTAAATTTATTCCAGATGTTGTTTTAATGGATATAAATATGCCAATCATGAATGGGATTGAAACTACAGAGTGGGTTACCAAAAATTACCCAGACGTAAGTGTTATGGGGCTTTCTGTAGAAGATGAAGACAGTACTATTCTTAAAATGTTACAAGTAGGTGCTATTGGGTATTTGCTAAAAGACACCGAAAAAACAGTTTTAGAGAAAGCTTTGGTAGAAATTGTAGAAAATGGTTTTTACCACAATAAAAGTGTGACAAGTTTATTATTAAAATCTATTTCAGGAAAAGCAAAACAAGAAATTACCTTTAAAGAAAGAGAACTTACTTTTATGAAATTGGCTTGTACAGAATTAACTTATAAAGAAGTAGCCGATAAAATGTGTTTAAGTCCTAAGACGATTGATGGCTATCGAGATGTTTTATTCACAAAATTAAATGTAAAAAACAGGGTTGGATTGGTAATGTATGCTATAAAAAATAAAATTTACACTCCATAAAAAAAGTGTAAATTTGCAGTATGGAAGAAACGAACAGACAACGCAAAATAGCAGGAGTATTACAGAAAGATTTAGTAGATGTTTTACAAAAAGCTGCCCAAGATGGCATGAAGGGTGTAATTATTTCTGTTTCTAAAGTTCATGTAACTTCAGATTTAGGGGTTGCAAAAGTATTCTTAAGCGTTTTTCCTTCAAGCAAAAGAGAAGAATTAATTAAAGGAGTGATTTCTAATACTACTTTAATTAGGCATGAAATGGCCGCAAGAACAAAAAATCAATTACGAAGAATGCCAGAATTACTTTTTTTTGGTGATGATACTCTTGATTATATAGAAAAGATAGATAAATCTTTAAAAGGAGAAGACGAAAACCCAATTAAGAATCCGAGTGTTTTGCCAAAACGTAAAAGGAATTAATTAACCCTTTTTATTTGAACTTTTCTTTATACATAGCAAAACGGTATTTATTTGCAAAAACAACAAATAATGCCATTAATATTATTACAATTATTGCTTCTTTTGGTGTAATAGTTGGTGCATTGGCATTGTTTATTATTTTATCTGGATTTTCTGGTTTGCGTACCTTTAGCAACAGCCTTTTAGAATCTTCAGATCCAGATATTAAAATAACTGCTACGTCTGGTAAAACATTTTTATTTACAAATAACATAGAACAAGATTTAGCAGATGCTAAGGTTTTTTCTTACTCTAAAGTGATAGAAGAACGAGCGTTTTTAGATTATAATGATAAAAATGAAATTGCTTACATAAAAGGTGTTGATGAGAACTATACGTCTATTATAAACATAGATAGTGCCTTAAATACAGGTAATTGGTTGCAGAAAGATGTTTTAAATACAGCCGTTATTGGTAGTGGAATTTCAAGAAAATTATCTTTAGGTGTTTTAAGTTTTGGCGAGCCTTTGTCTATCTTAATTCCGAAAGCAGGAAAAGGTTTTTTTAATTTAAATAATGCATTTAAGAAGTTAAATGTTCAAATTGTTGGTTTGTATTCTGGTACAGAAGAATTTGAGAATAAGTATGTTTTTGTAGCACTATCAGACGCAAAAACCTTGTTAAGCTTAAAAGAAAATGAAATAACGGCCCTCGAAGTTCGACTTCATAATAATTTAGATTCCGATGCTTTTGCAGAAAAATTACAATCTGAATTAGGTGTTTCTTTTAAAGTACAAACCAAGCAACAATTAAATGCGGCCCTTTATAAAGTAATTAATACCGAAAATTTTGTTTCATATTTGATATTTACCTTAATCGTAATTATAGCCTTGTTTAATGTAATCGGGGCAATAATTATGATGATTATCGATAAAAAGAAAAATTTAAAAACCTTATTAAATCTTGGAGCAACAATTCAGGAAATTAAAAAAGTGTTTGTTTTTCAGGGGTTTTTACTAACCTTGGTAGGCATGTCAATTGGGCTACTTTTAGGAATACTGTTAGTAATGCTTCAGAAACATTTTGGTTTTTTTATGATTACTCAAAACTTATCTTATCCAGTCGAATTTAGATTCTCAAATCTTTTTATTGTAATAGCTACCATTACTACTTTAGGCTATATTGCTTCTAAAATTGCAAGTAGTAGAATTTCTAAAGAATTTATAGATAGGTAACTATTTGTTACTCTTTATAACTGCGGAATAATAGTGTTTCCAAATTTTGCTTCAACTTCATTAAAGGCATTAAAGACATCTTTTGCGTCATCTGAGGTTACCATTTTCATTCTGTACTCTTTAAAATGAGGTATTCCTTTAAAGTAGTTGGTATAATGCCTTCTTGTTTCTACAACGCCTAAATGTTCTCCTTTCCAGTCGATCGCCATTTGCAAATGCCTGCGAGCCATTTCTGTTCGTTGTGCAATGGTAGGTTTTGCTAAATGTTCGCCTGTTTTAAAATAGTGTTTTACTTCATTAAAAAACCACGGATACCCTATTGAAGCTCTTCCAATCATGGCGCCATCTAAACCATATTTATCGCGCATTTCCATAGCTCTTTCAGGTGTGGTAACATCTCCGTTACCAAAAACAGGAATGTGCATTCTTTGGTTATTTTTAACCGCTGCAATAGGTTTCCAGTCTGCATCTCCTTTATACATCTGCGCGCGTGTTCTACCATGTATAGATATTGCGGCACATCCTACATCTTGCAGGCGTTCTGCAACTTCAACTATTCGAATAGAATCGTGGTCCCAACCCAAACGAGTTTTTACTGTTACTGGTAAATTGGTGTGTTTTACCATCGCTTCAGTCAGTGAAACCATTAAATCGATATCTTTTAAAATACCTGCACCTGCACCTTTAGAAACTACTTTTTTAACGGGGCAACCAAAGTTGATGTCTATAATATCTGGTTTTGATTTTTCTACAATTTCAACGGTTTTAAGCATCGACTCTAAATTGGCACCAAAAATTTGAATTCCAACAGGTCTTTCTTTTTCATAGATATCTAATTTCATGACACTTTTAGCAGCATCTCGAATTAAACCCTCCGAAGAAATAAATTCTGTATACACAACATCTGCGCCATTTTCTTTACACAAAGCTCTAAACGGTGGGTCAGAAACATCTTCCATTGGAGCCAATAAAAGTGGGAATTCGGGAAGTTCTATGTTGCCTATTTTTACCAAAACTGATTATTTTTTCTGCAAATTTAGTGTTTTTTCATCCTTTAGTGAAAAAAGTTTTTATTAGTGGTTTAGAAATCATTTTTTGAATATAATTATTACATTTTATTTAAAAGTTTTTATATTACACATCAAAAAAATAATTATTATGGGAGCAAAAGAAGATATTTTAAGAAAAATTAGAATTTTAATAACCAATCAGTTCGATTCGCCAGAAGAAGCTTTTCAGTTTTTTGATTCAAATAAAGATGGCAGATTAAATAAATCTGAAATAAAGAAAATGTTACGAGCAGGTGAAGTAAGTGGTTTTATATCTGGTTTGGTAGCAAATGAATTGCTAAAAGGGTATGATGAAAATAGTGATGACACTATAAATTGGGAAGAATTTAAAGTAGCCATCGCAGAATTAGAAAGAGATTATTAAATAAAAATAAAGCAATTTTTACTTAAAAGGTACATTGTTTTTCAATGTACTTTTTTTATTTGAATAGGTTTGTAAATACCATATCTTTGCAAGCAACAAGTAGTTAGAAAACGACGTATGAAGAACATAAGAAACTTTTGCATTATCGCGCACATAGATCATGGTAAAAGTACATTGGCAGATAGATTGTTAGATTTTACAGGGTCTGTAACAAACCGTGAAAAAAAGGCACAACTGCTAGATAATATGGATTTGGAGAGAGAGCGTGGTATTACCATAAAATCTCATGCCATACAAATGGATTATGAGTTAGATGGAGAAAAATATGTACTAAACTTAATTGACACTCCAGGTCACGTAGATTTTTCTTACGAGGTTTCTAGATCTATTGCTGCTTGTGAGGGTGCATTGCTAATTGTAGATGCTGCGCAAAGCATACAAGCCCAAACCATATCTAACTTATACCTAGCTTTAGAGAACGATTTAGAAATTATACCTGTATTAAATAAAGTAGATTTACCTTCTGCAAACCCAGAAGAAGTAACCGATGATATTGTAGATTTATTAGGTTGCGAACCCGAAGATGTTATTCATGCAAGTGGAAAAACAGGTTTTGGTGTAGATAATATTTTAAAAGCAATTATAGCAAAAGTTCCTGCGCCAAAGGGAGATCCAGAGGCACCTTTAAAAGCTTTAATTTTCGATTCTGTATACAATTCTTACAGAGGTATAGAAACGTATTTTAGAGTTATAGATGGTTCTATTAAAAAGAATCAGCAAATAAAATTTATGGCAACTGGCAAACAATATGGTGCAGACGAAGTAGGTACTTTAAAGTTAGAGCAAGTTGTAAAAAAAGAAGTTAAAACAGGAGACGTTGGGTATTTAATAACAGGAATTAAAACAGCAAAAGAAGTAAAAGTAGGAGATACTATTACAGATTTTGAGAATCCAACGGCTACAAAAATAGAAGGTTTTGAAGATGTAAAACCAATGGTATTTGCTGGTATTTATCCGGTAGATACAGAAGATTATGAAGAGTTGCGTAGCTCTATGGAAAAATTACAATTAAACGATGCTTCTTTGGTGTTTCAGCCAGAGAGTTCTGCCGCTTTAGGCTTTGGGTTTAGATGTGGTTTTTTAGGCATGTTGCACATGGAAATTATTCAAGAACGTTTAGAACGTGAGTTTAATATGACTGTAATAACTACGGTGCCAAACGTTTCTTATCATGCATTTACCAACAAAGAACCTAATGAGATTGTTGTGGTAAACAACCCATCTGATCTTCCGGAGCCTTCAAAATTAAACAGAGTAGAAGAGCCGTTTATTAAAGCATCTATCATTACAAAATCAGACTTTGTTGGGCAAGTAATGTCGCTTTGTATAGAAAAAAGAGGGCAAATTGTCAATCAAACATACTTAACCACACAAAGGGTAGAGTTGATATTTAACATGCCGTTGGCAGAAATAGTATTTGATTTTTACGACCGCTTAAAAACCGTTTCTAAAGGATATGCCTCTTTTGATTACCACCCAATTGGTTTACAAGAATCTAAGTTGGTGCGTGTAGATATACTATTAAATGGAGATTCTGTAGATGCGCTTTCTGCACTTTTACATGCAGACAATGCTTATTCTATCGGTAAAAAAATAGTAGAAAAGTTAAAAACATTAATTCCAAGACAGCAGTTCGATATTCCTATTCAGGCAGCCATTGGTGCAAAAATTATTGCACGTGAAACAACCAAAGCGCTTCGAAAAGATGTTACCGCAAAATGTTATGGTGGAGATATTTCTAGAAAACGTAAACTATTAGAAAAGCAGAAAAAAGGTAAGAAAAGAATGCGCCAAGTGGGTAATGTAGAAATACCGCAAGAAGCATTTATGGCGGTTTTAAAATTGAATGATTAGAAACACCATCAAAATTTTAGAATTAAAAACCAAACATAAGATAAGAACCTTTTTAAGAAATTAAGAAGGTTTTTTTATGAGTAGCTATTTCCAGCTTTCCACTATATCTTTTTATTGAGTTCTCGATACAAATTTGCCTAAAAGCAAATTTACTCGAACGAAATAAAAAGGATGTTGTTGCAATCTGGGCTAAAAATTAGTCAACTTTTAATACTGTTAATTTTCGATCCATTTTCTAAAATCTGCAGTATTCGAAGAGCTTGTCATAACTTTCTCTTTGTAGTTTTTTATAGAAAGCAACAATCTATTTTTAAAATGAGATTCTATTTTTTCTATACAATCAATGTTTACAATTTCACTTCTATTGATTTTAAAAAAAATCTTTGGGTTTAATTGAGAGAAAGTGGTTCCTAAATTTTGAGAAATTGTGTGGCGTTTACCAAGATTGTCTATTACCAAGCAAAAATCTCCTGAGGCAGTAATTAGTGCTATATCCTTTGTATTTAATAACTGTATGCCTGTAGTTTTTTTAATTACAAAACGCTTTTTGTAGATATTGTTTTCTTCTTTCAGTGCAGATTTTAATGCATTAATTGTTGTTTTGTCTAAAGCATTATAATCAGTTTTATTAAATAAAGATTGATGTTTTTTTAAAGCTTTATTAAAATCGTCTTGCGAGTATGGTTTTAAAATGTATGCAATTCCGTTTGTATTAAATGCCTCAAATAAATATTCATCATGAGCAGAGCAAAAAATAATAGGACAGTTTATTTCACTTTCATTAAATATATCAAAAGAAAGGCCATCTAAAAGCTGAATGTCAGATACTATAAAATCGTATTTATTTTCTTTTAATAATTTTTTGCCATCAGCAATACTTCTTGCCCAATCGCTGGTGATTTTTATATCAAAAAAAAGATCCAAACATTTTTGCAGTTTTTGATAGGCTGGTATTTCGTCTTCTAAAATTAAGATATGCATTGTTTATTTCATTTTTTTATTCAGGTGTCATTTTAAACATAGTAAGAAGTTATATAAGGCAACCAACCTTTAAATACTCTTGTTGTAATTCCTCTTAAAAATCGAAATGACTAAACGATGCTTTTAAAGTAACAATTTATTCGCGTTTAAGTGTCATTTCGAACATAGTAAGAAATCACATAAGGCAACTAACCCTTAAATACTCTTGTTGTGATTTCTTTTAAATTAATAAAATTATTCGCTTAAATTAATAATTGGTATTAGAACTTCAAACTTTACATCCATGTTATGTATTTGTATTTTCTTGTCAGAAAGCAATTGATAGCGTGTTGTTAAATTTTCTAGACCTGTGCCAAAAGATTCCTCATTTATTTTTACAGATGATTTAGAATTGGTAATCATTAACCACCCGTCATTAATTGAAATGTTTGTTATAATTGGTTTTTTTCCATCAGATTTATTGTGTTTTACAACGTTCTCTAATAATGACTGAATTGCGCCTGTTGGCACAAATTTATCTTTTAAAGAAATATGTTCTTCGATCGTAAATTCATAATCATCCTCAAAACGAGTTTTTATTAAGAAAATATAGTTTTTAGCAAATTCAATTTCGCTAGCAAGTTCCATTACTTCAGCATCTTTAGTCTTTATCAAATATCTGTAAATTAAAGAAAGTCTATTAATATATTCTTTTGCTTTAGTTGGATTGCTATCTATTAGGCTATCTAGGGTGTTTAAATTATTAAACAGAAAATGAGGGTCTATTTGTGAGCGTAATAATTTTAATTCGTTTTCTTTTTGTTGGTTTTGTATTGTGGTTAATTCTTGTTGTCCCTCATAGAATTTTTTTATTAATAAAATTCCTAGTGGAAAACTTGCCATATCAACGGCATTATATAATCCGTCAATAAAATAAGCACCCATATTAGAAATTGAACTTAAATCTTTTCCGGCAGTAAACCGACCAATTACATTATCTAGAGTGCCTAAAAAAGTTAATAAGATTAAACTATATAAAAAGAATAAAAAGTAATTTTTTCTATCAACCAGAAAAATAGGCACCAACTTTTGAATAAATATTAAAATAATTACAATTGATAAAAATGTTGACGTTGGGAAATCTACAATATATTCTATAAGCTTATTCCCTTCTTTGTAATAATCAAAACATCTTAAAATAATTGTTGTTCCAAAAACTACGGCTAAAATAATCCAGTCAGATTTATTTAATTTGGTGTTCATCTATTTACAAACGTATTAATTACCATCATTAATTCTGTTTTCTTCGTCATTATTTCTATTTCTACTCGATTTTTTCTTGCCGAATTTAGATCCAAAACTATATACCAATCTAAGTTGTATGTTTTGTCTAGACTCATTACTTTCTAAATCAGCAATTCCGTTTCCATAGTCTATATGTCCCACAAAACCTCTATTCAGCATTTTATTGAAGCCTAAATTTACTTTTAATTTATCATCTAAAAACTTTTTACCAAAAGAAAAATCTAATTCTGCAAACCAATCTACATCAATTTGTCCTTCTAAAGCACCTGTTCCATAATTTCCGCTTAGTTCAAAATTAACATCCCAAGGCAATTGGTAACTAGCTTGTAAAAACCAAATGAGGTTCCATTTGTTTAAATCTACATTAAAAGTAGAAGATTCAAAATCTGTATTGGTTACAATTATACCTGTGTAACCCTCTAAACCTTTGGTGAAATTTACGGGTGCAAATAACCTAAAATTCCAATTTGCATTATTTTCTACGTTTACAACTTGCTGTCTAATTTGTGCAGTGGTGTTGTTTTGAGAAATCAGTTCAAAAATCTCATCGTCTGTTTTGCTATAACCAATTGTAAAAAATGGTTGTCCTTCATAGGTTAGGTTAAATTGATAATTATTGGTAAAAGAAGGAGTTAAACTTGGGTTTCCTTCGCTTGCAGAAAAAGGATCTAAAAAGGTAGCAAAAGCATTTAAACTATTGTAAGAAGGTCTTTGTATTCTATAACTATAAGAAACACTTGCGCCTAAAACATCGGTTAATTTTCTGCTAACAGATGCACTTGGAAATATTTTTTGAATCGGTCTTTTTTGAATCTCTGTGGTTAAATTCCCTTCTTTTAAAAAGGTAGAAGTTCCATCTGTATTGCTATCTTCAAAACGCATACCGCCAGAAAAAGACCATTTGCCCAATTTTGCATTTATTTTAGAATACAGTGCAAAAATGGTTTCGTCTATTACAAAACGACTGCTTTCTGCATTAATTTTACTAAAATTAGCACCATTTTCTATAAGTGCCTCTAAATCATTATCAGTATTTACATCTGCAAATCTAGAGCCTGCACTTATTTTAAAATTATCTGAAAACGTTTTGGTATAATCTAATCTATAGGTTTTAATAGTGTAGGTGCCCTTTTGTATGTAGCGTCTGTCTGTAAAATTTATAGTACTACCAATAACATCATACAATGTATTGTTATTGTTGTTGGTAAAATCTACATAATTAAAATCTAAAACTAATTTATCGGTTGCTGTCTTGTATTCGTAATATGGATTTACATTAAAAGTAATTCTATCTCTATCGAAATAATTTTCAGAAAAAAGGGTGTTTGTAATATTTGAGTTAGAGATAATAGTTTCACTTCTTGCTGTTCTTGTAGATTTTCTACTATTTAACCTACTGCCAATTCCTATAGATTGATTTTCTGTTAAGTAATAATCTATATTACCAGCTATGGTAAAGTTTTCTGGGTCATAAGGTTCTCTGGTAGCTTGGTCATAGGTTTCGTTGCCAACAGTTCTTACTAAAAATAAATCTTCTCTAAAGGTTGGTCTAGAATAATTTACACTTGTTTGCCAGTTTAACTTGTTTTTATAACTAGCAATAGAAAAACCGGTACCATATTCTACACCTTCATCTTCACCAACCCAAGCATTTGTGCTTCCATGAGTACCTAATCTCACATTTTTCTTTAAAATAATATTAATAATTGCACCAGAACCAGAAGCTTGGTATTCTGCACCAGGTTGTTCTATTACTTCTATTTTAGCAATATTATCTGCCGGAAAGTCTCTTAGTAAAGTATCTACATCCATGTATTCTGTGGTTTTACCATTTATTAAAATGGTAACGCCACCTTTACCTGCAATAGAAATTCCGTTATTGGTTACTAAAACGCCAGGAACTTTTCGCATTACATCTTGTAGGTTTGTATTTATCATTTCAGAATTTGCCAGATCTACAACCAGTTTTTCTGCAGTTTGTTTAATAATGGGTCTTGTACTTTTTATAACCACTTCATCTAAGCTGGTACTTTGCTCTTTTAAAGTAATGTTAAAGGTTTTATTAGTATTTAAATCAAAGGGAGCAATTTTTTGAGTTTCAAAACCTAGACTAGAAACTTCTAACCTGTATTTTCCAGATTCAATATTTTTAAGTTGATAAAAGCCATTATCATCAGAAACGGTTCCCTTTGGTGTTTGTGCTGTATCAATTTTATACAAAATGATGTTTATAAATTGCAAAGCATTGTTTTTAGAGTCTTTAACAGACCCAGAAATGGTGTGTTGCTGAGAAAATGTTGTAAAACATCCAAAGAAAAAAAGAAAAAGTAGTTTGGTAAAAAGTTTCATTTTGGTTTCTAGTATTATTTAGGTATCAAAACTATTTGTTTTGTAGAAGTTTACATAAAGAAATCTGCCCAATTGGGATAAATTACCGACCAACTGTTTTGTTTTAATAAAAAATGCTTCGAATAAATCGAAGCATTTTGTCTTTTAAATAAAGTTATGTAAACCTTAGTCTCTACTAGCCATTAACTTTAAAACCCAGTAAGCTAACATTGCTAAAGAACCTAAAGCAGCTACCAAATAGGTTCTTGCAGCCCATTTTAATGCGTCTTTAGAGCCTGCAAATTCTTCTCTATTAACAATATTTTTGTTTTTTAGCCAAGCTAAAGCTCTATTACTTGCGTCATATTCTACAGGTAAAGTAATAAAACTAAACAACGTTGCCATACCCATTAATACTACACCAGCTAATAAAACCCAATATCCCAAACTAGATGCGGCACCTAAAATTAAACCTCCCATAACCAAATATTGTGAAAATTTAGAAGATACATTTACCATAGGTACCAATTGAGAACGCATTGTTAACCATTTGTACGCTTGCGCATGCTGCACAGCATGACCAACTTCATGCGCTGCAACAGCGGCAGAAGCAGCATTTCTTTGGTTGTAAACAGCCTCACTTAAATTTACAGTTTTATTCTGTGGGTTGTAATGATCTGTAAGTTGCCCTGGTGTAGAAATTACTTTTACATCAAAAATACCGTTGTCTGCTAACATTTTTTCTGCAATTTCTGCACCAGACATTCCGTTTTTTAACTGAATTTTCGAATATTTTTTAAACTTTCTTTTTAAAGTATTGCTAGCTAACCAGCTAAAAAGAGAAATTATACCAATAATAATATAGTATTCCATGCCAATCATCATAATTTATGCTTTTTAAATTTTTGTTTCATTTTTGTTTGATAAATTTACAACATAAAGTATTCCAAATTATATTTACAGACAAAAAATTGACAAAATGACAACAAAGCCTAATATATTATTGATTTATACTGGTGGTACCATAGGAATGGTAAAAGATTATAAAACAAATGCTTTAAAGGCTTTCGATTTTAGTCAGATTGTAAATAAAATTCCAGAATTACAACAGTTAAATTGTAAGATAGAGAGTATTTCTTTTGATGCGCCAATAGATTCATCAAACATGAATACTAATTATTACCTTACTATTGCCGAAATTATTGAAGACAATTACAATGCATACGATGGTTTTGTTGTTTTAACAGGTTCAGACACCATGTCATTTACAGCCTCTGCCATTAGTTTTATGTTAGAAAATTTACAAAAGCCTGTTATTTTTACAGGATCTCAATTGCCAATAGGAGATTTAAGAACCGATGCTAAAGAAAATTTAATTACCTCGATAGAAATTGCTTGTGCATATAAAAATGGTAGCCCAATTATTAAAGAAGTTGGTCTTTATTTCGAGTATAAATTATATAGAGCCAACAGAACTACTAAAATAAGTTCTGAACAGTTTGAAGCTTTTGCTTCTTTAAATTTTCCGCCATTAGCAGAAAGTGGGGTACATCTTAAATTTAATGAGCACTTGGTGCATCACCCAAAAAATGATAATAAAAAATTAATAGTTAGAAAGAAGTTAGTAACCGATGTAGTTATTTTAAAGTTGTTTCCGGGCATTTCAATTGAAGTTGTAGCAAGTATTTTAGCCATTTCTAATTTAAAGGGAGTTATCTTAGAGACCTATGGTTCTGGTAATGCGCCAAATGCTAAACCATTTATAAATCTGTTAAAAGCAGCGATTGATAAAGGAATTAAAATAGTAAATGTTACCCAATGTAAAAGTGGTAGTGTGCTTATGGGGCATTATGATACCAGTTTGTTATTAAAAGAAATAGGGATTATAAATGGCCTAGACATAACCACAGAGTCTGCTATTGCTAAACTGATGTATCTTTTAAATGAACCCCTTTCTTTAGAAGATTTTACTTATTTTTTCGAAAAACCATTGCGAGGAGAAATGACTCTTAAGTAGTTTTGTTTTAATTTTTTAGAAAAAAAAGTGTTTTAAATCGTTAAATAGATTCATTTTTTTTTTCAATGCTCAATATTTTTTTGTTACTTGCCGTACTCTTAAGTAAAATATTTTAAGAAGCTTTTAGTTGATGAACAAATAAAGCAGATTAAATTTTATTTATTTAAGTTAAAATTAGAACTTTAACCCGTTAACAATTAAAATTAATTATAACAAAGATGAAAAAAGTAGTAAATGTCTTATCTGTAACAGGATTTATGTTTTTTGGAGCTATTCAATCAACTTTCGCACAAGAAGCAGTCGAAGAATCAAGAACTTTTCACCAAGAATTAAAACAACGTTTTATTGAAGGTGATCCAGGATTTATGGGAATTGTATTAGTAGCCTTAATTTTAGGTTTAGCAATTGCAATTGAAAGAATTATTTATTTAAACATGGCAACAAGCAATACTAAGAAATTAGTTGCAAGTGTAGATGAGGCTTTAAGTTCTGGTGGTGTAGAAGCTGCTAAAGAAGTTTGTAGAAACTCGAAAGGACCTGTAGCATCTATTTTTTACCAAGGTTTAGATAGAGTAGATGAAGGTGTAGAAGCAGCAGAAAAAGCAGTTGTTTCTTACGGTGGAGTTCAAATGGGACTTTTAGAGAAAAACGTTTCTTGGTTGTCTTTATTTATTGCATTAGCGCCAATGCTCGGGTTTATGGGTACTGTAATTGGTATGATTCAAGCCTTTGATATGATTGCTGTAGCAAATGATATTTCTCCAGGAGTTGTAGCCGTTGGTATTAAAGTAGCACTTTTAACAACAGTATTTGGTTTAATTGTTGCAATTATCTTACAAATCTTTTATAATTACATCGTGTCTAAAATTGACAGTATTGTAAACAGTATGGAAGATGCATCTATTCAATTAATAGATTTGTTAGTAAAATATAAAAAATAAGATATATTATGAAGAATAATTTATCAAAAATATTAAGCATATTTATTGCTGTAGTGGCTTTAATTGGTGCTTTTCTATTTGTCAGAATTTTTATGACAGATAGTAACGATGTAGAGGCATTAAGTAGTTCTGTAGGAAGCATAGTTTCTTTTTCTACAATTTTACTTTATTTTGCTGTAGGAGCTACCATAGTACTTTCTTTAATTGGGCTTTTTAGAAACCCAGATAATTTAAAGAAAACATTATTAGGTATTGCTGTATTGGCTGTTGTATTAGTATTTGCTTACTTTTTAGCAGATAGCAACGCTGTTTTAGACACACAAGGAAAAGTTCTTGAAGGTGGCGAGGCAGGTTCGGCAACAAACCAATGGGTAGGAACAGGAATATGGTATAGCATTGCCTTAGGGTTTGTAGCTAGCATGTTTTTTGTATACGATTTAGTAAAAGGATTAATAAAATCATAATAATATGGCAAGAAGAGAGAATCCAGAAATTAATGCAGGTTCTATGGCAGATATTGCCTTCTTGCTGTTAATCTTTTTCTTAGTAACAACTACAATGAATGTAGATTCAGGAGTTTCTAAAAAGCTTTCTGAAAAACCACCAGCAGATTATGTGCCACCTGTAATTAAAGAGAAAAACATCTTTGAGGTTAACATTAATAGAAATAATGAGCTTTTAGTTGAAGGCGACAGAATGGAAATTAAAGACCTAAAAGAAGCTGCTATCAAATTTATTGATAACGGCGGAGGTGAAGGTAAGGTAGAAAATGGTGTTGCTACAGGACCATGTACGTATTGTAACGGAGAAAAAAGTGAGACATCATCAGATCATCCAAATAAAGCAATTATTTCGGTGCAAAGTGATCGATTAACAGAATATGGAACGTATCTAACAGTTCAAGATCAATTGTTAAGAGCTTATTCTGAGTTAAGAAATAGGTTGAGTATTAAAATGTACAAAATGCCTTTTGCAGAACTTGAAGAAGCGTATAAAGATGACAAGGATAACGAATCATTAAAGAAAAAAGTTGAGCTTATCAAAACAAGTTATCCTCAAATTATTTCGGATGCAGAACCTACAAATTAATTTAAAAAATTAACAGTATGTCTAAATTTAGAAAAAAGAAAAAAGGAATTCCAGCAGTAAACACTGCCGCTTTGCCTGATATCGTTTTTATGTTATTGTTCTTTTTCATGGTTACTACAACTATGAGAGAAACATCTTTACAGATTGATGCACCAAGATTACCTTCTGCATCTGAAGTAAAAAAATTAGAACATAAAAGTTTGGTAACAACCATATATGTTGGTAAGGCCAAAGAAGCAAAATTTGGAACAAGTTTTAATAGAATTCAGTTGAATGACAAAATTGCCTCGGCAGACGATGTTCCTGCATTTATTATTAATGCAAGATCTAAAGTTTCTGAAGCAGAGGTGCCTTTTATGACAACATCTATAAAAGCAGATAAAGAATCTAGCGTTGGTACAATTACAGATATTAGATTAAAACTAAGAGATGTAAATGCACTAAAAATTAGTTATTCTGCCTCTAAAACATCAGATTAATTTCTTTTTTTCAAAATAAAAAAAAAGGGTAATTCTTAGAATTATCCTTTTTTTGTGCTTAATTTTAACCAACTATTCAATTATTATAATATTTAGAAATGAAAGCAATCTTAATTTCTTTTTTGTTCTTCTTTATATCTGGTAGTATTTTAGCCCAAAAAGATACTTTGCAGTTAGGAGATCGTTATGCAGAAGATCAAATTTATGCAACCATTTCTTATGCTCAATTTTTTAACCAGCCAACAACAATTTTTAAAAGTAATTTTTCTTACGGACTTTCTGCAGGTTATTTAAAAGATATTAGTTTAAATAAAAAAGGTACGATTGCTATGGCAATTGGTTTTGGTTATGCTTTTGATTATTTTAATCATAAATTAAAGGTACAAGAAGTGAATAATACAACTCTTTTTTCTAATCAAACAGGTAACGAGAGTAATATATTTACTTCTCATAATTTAGAGTTGCCCTTTGAGCTTCGTTGGAGAACATCTAAGGCTACAAAATATGACTTTTGGAGAATATACGCAGGCATCAAATTTTTATACAACCTCTCTAATAATTTTAAGTTTATAGATACAAATAATTCTGTTTTTAATTCATCGAACGTTAGTAGTTATAACAAATTACAATATGGGTTAACATTGTCTACGGGTTATGATGAGTTTAATTTTCATATTTTCTACGGCTTGTCTCCCTTGTTTAAAGACAGTAACCTTAACGGTGAAGATATTAACACTAAAATATTAAAAGTCGGACTTGTTTTTTACCTTCTATAAGAGAAAATAGCAGCATATTGGGCTACTAAAACCTATTAAAAAACCCAAATACACTTCTTTAGGTGAATGTGCTTTTAAATGCAGTCTTGCACTTGCTACAATACCTGATAGTAGTATTAAAGTAATAATTAGCACGTTTAAATTGGTATTGTAAATTGAAGTTAACACACAAAAGAAGCCAACAGAAACACCCATAGAAAGTAAGTGAATACTTGTTTTTATTTTCCAGAAGAACAAGATATAAATGAGTATTAATCCTAGAGTTGTTGCATAAAAAAGCATGCTAAAATCATATAAATAATCAATTTTAGATAAGGTATTTCCTAAAATATAGAAGAGTAAAATCATTATTGCTAATGGTTTTTTTCGTTCTTTAATTTCTGTGGCATTAAATGACTTAATAAGCTTAAGTTCTTTAAAAAGTATTAATATAATTAAAGGAATTATGTAAGTAGTTAAAAAAAATAAACCTAAAATGGATAGTTTTTGTTGGCTACTAAAATAGTTTGGTATTGCTGTTAAATAAGCTAAAACACTAATTGTTGGTATTACAATTGGATGAAACAGCACTGATATTAAATTGTATAGTTTCACTACATTTCTTTTCTTAAACGAGCAACAGGTAAGTCTAATTGTTCTCTATATTTTGCAACTGTTCTTCTGGCAATCGGATACCCTTTTTCTTTTAAAATTACTGCTAATTTTTCGTCAGTCAGTGGTTTTTTCTTATTTTCTTCTTCTATAACTGTTTCTAAAATTTTCTTTATTTCTTTAGTAGAAACATCTTCACCTTGGTCATTTTTCATCGATTCAGAAAAGAATTCTTTTATTAATTTTGTGCCATAAGGGGTAGATACGTATTTACTATTTGCTACTCTAGATACCGTAGAAATATCCATATTTATTTTATCGGCAATATCTTTTAAGATCATTGGCTTTAACTTTCGCTCATCGCCACTTAAAAAGTAGTCATATTGATAATGCATAATGGTATTCATGGTTACCAAAAGAGTTTGCTGTCTTTGTTTAATAGCATCGATAAACCATTTAGCAGCATCTAATTTTTGTTTGATAAAAAATACCGCATCTTTTTGAGATTTGCTTTTTACGGTTGCTTCTTGATACCCTTTAAGCATATTATTATATTCTCTAGAAATATGCAGTTCCGGAGCGTTTCTATTGTTTAATACCAAGTCTAATTCACCATCAATTAGTTTAATTGAAAAGTCTGGTACAATCTGTTCTGCTATTTTATTATTACCTGCATAAGAACTACCAGGCTTAGGATTAAGCTTTGATATTTCTGTGTTTACTTCTTTAAGCTGCTCTTCAGAAATATGAAATTTTTCTTGTAATTTTTTGTAGTGTTTTTTCACAAAATGATCAAAAGCATTCTCTAAAATATCAATTGCAAGTGTTCTTGTAATAGTCTTTTCTTTTCTTTTTAACTGTATTATAAGACACTCTTTTAAGTCTCTAGCACCAACACCAATTGGGTCTAAAGTATGAATTACTTTTTTTAGAATACCAATTACTTTCTCTTCAGTTGTAAATATATTTGCAGTAAAAGCTAAGTCATCTACCAGGTCTATAATTTCTCTTCTGATGTAACCACTATCATCGATACTACCAACTAAAAACTCAGCAATTACTTGTTCATCGTCTTTAAAACTATAGGTGTTTAATTGATTTTTTAAGGATTGATGAAAGCTTGTTCCGGCTGCATAAGGCATGCTTTTTTCATCATCATCAGCTGCATAATTACTAGCTTGTGTTTTGTAGCTGGGTATTTCATCATCACTCAAATACTCATCAATATTAATATCTTCTGCTTCTATTTTCTCGGTACCAGTTTCATCAAACTCATTAGACAAATCATCATCAACAGTATTTGCATCTTCTTTGCCAGTTTCTAAAGCAGGATTTTCTTCAATTTCTTGTTTTATACGTTCTTCAAAAGCTTGGGTAGGCAATTGTATTAACTTCATCAACTGTATTTGTTGTGGAGATAATTTTTGTAAAAGTTTATATTGTAAGCTCTGTTTTAACATATATACTTTCTTAAATCAATGTAAAGACTTTTGTTTTTTGGTTGAAAAAAATACTACTTTTAAAATTACTGTTTTTTTAATAAGTATGCTTAAAAGTTTTAAGGTTTTATTTTTAATAATTTAAAAATCTGCATTTTGAGGGGTTCTAGGAAATGGTATTACATCTCTAATATTGCTCATGCCTGTTGTAAATTGTACCAATCTTTCGAAACCTAATCCAAAACCAGAATGAACAGCTGTGCCATATTTTCTTAAATCTAAATACCACCAAAGTTCTTTTTCATCTATATCTAAGGCCTTCATTTTTTCTACAAGAACATCATATCGTTCTTCTCTTTGAGATCCTCCAACAATTTCACCAATACCAGGAAATAATACATCCATGGCTCTTACTGTTTTACCATCATCATTTAAACGCATGTAAAAAGCTTTTATATCTGCCGGATAATCAAAAAGAATAACAGGGCATTTAAAATGTTTTTCTACTAAAAAACGTTCGTGTTCAGATTGTAAATCAGCACCCCATTCATTTATAGGATACTTAAATTTCTTCTTTTTATTTGGTTTCGAATTTCTTAAAATATCAATTGCTTCTGTATAAGAAACTCTTTTAAAGTTATTATCTACAACAAATCTTAATTTTTCTAGAAGACTTAATTCACTTCTTTCTGCTTGTGGTTTGCTTTTATCTTCTTGTGTTAAGCGTTGGTCTAAAAAGGCTAAATCATCTTCGCACTTTTCTATAACATAGCTAATTACATACTTTATAAAGTCTTCTGCCAAATCCATGTTGCCATCTAAATCCATAAAGGCAACTTCTGGCTCAATCATCCAAAATTCTGCTAAATGACGTGTTGTATTCGAATTTTCTGCTCTAAATGTTGGTCCAAATGTATAGGCTTTTCCTAAAGCCATTGCAAAGGTTTCTGCTTCTAATTGACCAGATACTGTTAAGTTTGTTTCTTTTCCAAAAAAGTCTTTAGAGAAATCTATTTTACCATCTTCTGTAAGCGGAGCCTTGTTTTCTTTAAAAGTAGTAACTCTAAACATTTCTCCAGCACCTTCGGCGTCAGAGCCAGTAACAATAGGTGTGTTTACGTAATTAAAGTCTCTTTCTTGAAAATATTGGTGCACAGCAAAAGAAAGTTTAGATCGTACACGCATTACGGCGCTAAATGTGTTTGTTCTTACCCTTAAGTGGGCATTTTCTCTTAAAAACTCAAAACTATGTTTTTTAGGTTGAATAGGATATTCGTCTGGGCTAGAGTCTCCTAATATTTCAATTTTAGAAACTTGCACTTCTAACGATTGCCCCTTTCCATTACTTTCGGTTAATGTTCCTTGTAATGAAACTGAAGTACCCGTATTAATTCTTTTTAAAATTGATTCATCGGTATTTTCGAAGTCGATTACACACTGAATATTATGTATTGTAGAGCCATCATTTAAAGCAATAAAACGATTGCTTCTAAATGTTCTAACCCAACCTTTTAGTGTTACTTCTTGTAAAATTAGGCCTTCAGAATTTAATAATTCGGCTATGTTTTTTTGTATCATATTCTTATAAATAATAGTGAAAGAGTTTTTTTATGTTACTAAACAGTGACTTTTAAATTAAAACTTTACGTTTATATCAAAAAATTTAAAAAAGTAAAGATACTTTTTTGACAGAAAATGAACAATGATAATTTAAAGTAGTTTTATAATATTTTAGGGAGAAAACCCTTATTTTTTGAGAGAATTAAAAAGTTATATTTGAAGTATTAAAAATACTTACTCGAATTTTATTATTTAATATTGATATAAATTCCCGTTATTCTTATTTTTTGTTAGATTTAAATCGGTTGTTAGTCTTTAGCAATCGATTTTCAATTTTAACTGTATATAAATTTACTTTTTTACCTCCTTTTTACCTTCTTCCGTTGGAAAAATTTTCATTTTTGGCTCTTTAAAAACTTTTTTATTAGCTATTTTTTTCTCAAAAGTCAATAATAAAGAGGGTAATAATAGTAAGTTAGACACCATCGCTAAGAGTAAGGTTATAGAAACCAAACCACCCAGTGCTATTGTACCACCAAAGCTAGAAAGTGTAAAGGTTAAAAAACCAAAAAACAACACAATAGAAGTGTAAAACATACTAACGCCTGTCTCTTTTAAAGCTGTGTAAACAGAAGGTTTTATTTTCCATTTATTGGACATTAATTCTTGCCTGTATTTTGCTAAAAAGTGAATGGTGTCATCAACAGAAATACCAAAAGCGATGCTAAAAACAAGTATGGTAGATGGTTTTATAGGAATATCTAAAAAGCCCATTAAGCCTGCAGTAATAAGAAGCGGAAGCATATTTGGTATTAAGGATATAAAAATCATTTGCGGAGATCTAAACATCCAAGCCATAAAAATTGCAATTAATAAGATTGCTAAAGACAAAGAGATAACAAGGTTTTTAATCAAATAATTAGTTCCTTTTATAAATACAAGAGCCTTACCAGTTAAAGAAACTTCGTATTTATCTGCCGGAAATTCTTTAGCAATTACTGCTTTTAATCTTTCTTGAATAACATCCATTTTAGCGGTGCCAATATCTTTCATAAAAGTTGTAATTCTGGCATAACGTCCTGTAGAGTCTACAAAACTTTTAAGCATTCCTGCATCGTTATTCGAATTTTTAGTGTACGCAAAAATATAACTCTGCTCTTGAGAGGTTGGCAATTGATAATATTTTGGGTTTCCTTTGTAGTATGCTTGTTTAGAGTACTTTACTAAGTTGGTAGCCGACAAGGGTTTTGATAGTTCTGGAAAACTTTCGATAGCTTCATTTATCTTCTCCATCTTTTTTAGCGTCGATAATTTCATGACACCTTTTTCTTTCTTAGTGTCTATTAAAATCTCTAAGGGCATAATACCACCAAACTCTGTTTCAAAGAATTTTATATCTTTATAAAACTCGAGACTTTTAGGCATGTCTTCTATTAAGCTTCCAGAAACTCTAATTTGGTAAACACCAATAATTCCAGAAATTATAATGATTACAGTGGCAAAGTAAATAGTAATTCTTCTGTTTTTTACCATTTTTTCCATCCAATCAACCACATTTTCAATCCATTTTCTTTCTAAATGGTTCAAGTGTTTTTTCTTAGGAAGCGGCATAAAACTATATAAGATAGGAATTATAAGAAGCGCTAAAATAAAAATACTAATAATGTTTACAGAAGCTAAAATACCAAACTCTCTAAGTAGGCTACTTTTTACAAATACAAATGTAGCAAAACCAGAAGCTGTTGTAATATTTGTCATTAATGTAGCATTACCAATTTTAGAAATTACCCGTTGTAATGCTTTTGCTTGTTGCCCGTGTTTTTTTATTTCTTGTTGATATTTATTAATCAGAAAAACAGCATTAGGAACCCCTATTACAATAATTAAAGGCGGTATTAATGCAGATAAAACAGTAATTTCATATCGGAATAAACCAATAAAGCCAAAGGCCCAAGTAACACCAATCATTACCACTAGTAAAGTGATAAATGTTGCCCTAAAAGATCTAAAAAAGAAGAAAAAGATTATTGCGGTAATACCCAAAGCACCTAAAACAAAAAGTATTATTTCGTCTTGTATGTTTTGTGCATTTAATGTTCTTATGTATGGCATGCCAGAAACACGAATGTTAACATTGTGTTCTTTTTCAAAACTTTTTATTTGAGGTATTAAAATGTTAAAAATAAAATCTCTACGTTTTGGCGTATTTATAATCTCTTTTTTAATGTAAATAGCAGTTTGTAGTGTGCCTGTTTCCTTATTAAATAGTAAGTTTTCGTAAAAAGGAAGTTTTTCAAAAAGCTGGTTTTTTATTTTAGTAACTTCATCAACTGTTTTAGGTTCTTTTTCATATAAGGGTTCTAAAACAAATTTTCTTTTTTTTCTATCTGCTTTCAATTTTTGAATATCAGCAATAGAAAGTGTAAAATCTATCTCTTCTAAACTATCAAATTTTTGGACTAAATTATTCCAAGCATTAAATTTTTTAGGGGTAAAAACAGTTGCATCTTTTATTCCTAAAATAACGAGGTTTCCTTCTTCTCCAAAAATTTCTAAAAATTGGTTGTATTGTAAGTTTGCTTCATGGTCTTCTGGTAGCAGATTAGCTTCTGTATACGAAAACTTCATATACTTCATTTGTGTTGCTAGTAAGCCAGTAATAATAGCGATACAGAGTAATACTAAATATCTATTTCTTAGTATTAGACCTGCAATCTTTGTCCAGAAGTTCATAAAATTATTATTTATGTAATATAGTTTATACGTCTTTTATGGTAAAAAAAAAGAGTGTTGTAAAACACTCTTTTTAATGTCTATCAGGTTTTTAAACCTTCATTATTTCTACTTCTTTTGTAGCAAGCATTTCATCTATCTGCTTTACAAAAGTATCGGTCATTTTTTGTACATCATCTTCTGCAATTTTTTTCATATCGTCAGAAATTTCTGTTTTCTTAATATCGTTGTTAGCGTCTTTACGCGCATTTCTAATACCAACCTTTGCATGTTCGGCTTCAGCTTTGGCTTGTTTAGCCAAACCAATCCTTCTTTCTTCAGTTAAAGGAGGTACGTTTATCATTATTACATCTCCATTATTCATTGGGTTAAACCCTAAATTTGCAAGTTGTATTGCTTTTTCAATTTCTTGCAACATGTTTTTTTCCCAAGGCTGAACACTAATCGTTCTTGCATCTGGTGTGTTTACATTTGCTACTTGGCTTAATGGTGTTTGAGATCCATAATAATCTACCATTACATTGCTTAACATTGCAGGGGTTGCTTTACCAGCTCTTATGGTTCTTAGTTCTTTTACTAAGTGCGCTATCGCGTTGTTCATAGCTTCTTTAGCTGAGTCAAGAATAAATTCTATTTCTTCATTCATTAGTAATAAATTTTTTAATTATTTGCATCAACAATAGTTCCAATTTTTTCTCCTGATATTAACTTTAACAAGTTGCCGTTTGTGTTCATATCAAAAACAATAATTGGTAGTTTATTTTCTTCACTTAACGTAAAAGCGGTCATGTCCATTACTTTTAAACCTTTTTTAATAACATCTTTAAACGTTATTGTCTCAAATTTAATGGCATTTTTGTCTTTTTCTGGATCTACGTTGTAAATACCATCTACTCTTGTGCCTTTTAAAATAGCATCTGCATCTATTTCTATGGCTCTAAGTACTGCCGCAGTATCTGTTGTAAAATAAGGGTTTCCGGTACCTGCCCCAAAAATAACAACTCTTCCTTTTTCTAGGTGACGAATAGCCTTTCTTTTGATATAAGGTTCTGCTACTTCTTTAATTTCTAAAGCAGTTTGTAGTCTTGTATGCACACCTTCATCTTCAAGTGCACTTTGAAGTGCTAAGCCGTTTATACAAGTTGCTAGCATTCCCATGTGATCTCCTTGTACACGATCCATGCCATTTGCAGCACCTGCAACACCTCTAAAAATATTTCCGCCACCAATTACAATGGCAATTTCTATTCCTTTTGCTACAACCTCTTTTATTTCTTTTGCATATTCAGACAATCGTTTTGGATCTATCCCATACTGTCTATCTCCCATTAACGCTTCTCCACTTAATTTTAAAAGAATTCTATTGTATTGCATAAAGCTTTTAGATTTTTAGGCTTTTTAATATTAGTACCTGCGCAAAATTACAATTTTTTTTTCAGTTTCCTTTTTATGATAAATAAAAAAACCTCGCAAATTTGCGAGGTTTTTAGTAGTAATGTTATTAGGGTTTTTATCCTAAAGTAACTCTTTTAAAAGTACTAACTTCTACATTGCCATAAGTAGCAACATATTGAGCAACATTTTTCTTTTCGTCTTTAATAAAAGCTTGGTCTAACAAACACTGCTCCATATCAAGAGTTGTATTGTCTGCAATAAAACGCTCCATTTTACCTGGTAAAATTCTATCCCAAATTTGTTCTGGTTTTCCTTCAGCTTTTAATTCTGCTTTTGCAGCTTCTTCAGCTTTTGCTAAAACTTCTTCAGATAATTGAGACATAGAAATAAATTGAGGTACATTTTTCAATGTTTTACCTAATCTTCCTAATTCTATATTATCTTTTTCAATAACAGCAATTCTAGCTTCTGTTTCTGCAGCAACAAATGCAGGGTCAAAATCTTTATAAGATAAAGATGTTGCACCCATAGATGCTACTTGCATTGCTAAATCTTTCGATAAAGTTTCTGCATTATCTACAGCACTAGATAAACCTACTAAAGCAGCAATTTTACCAATATGTGTATAAGCACCAACATAAGCAGCTTCAATTTTTTCGAAAGCAGTTATTTCTAACTTTTCACCAATTACACCAGTTTGTTCAACTAGTTTATCAGCTACTGTCATTCCGCCAAAATCTGCCGCTAAAAATGCATCTTTATCTGCACAGTTTAATGCGATATCTGCAAATTGATTACCTAAAGCAACAAAGTTTTCGTTTTTACCAACAAAATCTGTTTCACAAGCTAAAACAATAGCAACACCTGCAGTTTTATCTGCATTTATTTTAGTTACTGCAACACCTTCTGTAGATTCTCTATCAGCTCTTTTTGCAGCAATTTTCTGACCTTTTTTACGTAAAATGTCAATTGCTTCATCAAAGTCTCCAGCTGCTTCAACTAATGCCTTTTTACAGTCCATCATTCCTGCGCCAGTTGCTTCTCTTAATTTTTTAACATCAGCAGCACTAATCTTTACTGTTTCCATGTTATCTATTTTTTAAATGATTGTTATTTTTTTTCTTCTGCAGGTGTTTCGGTAGCAGCTTCTTTTTTAGGAGCTTCTGCTTTCGATTCTTTAGCTTTAGGAGCTGCTTTCTCTGCTTTAGGAGCTGCAACTTCTTTTACTTTTTCTTTATCTGCTTTTCTGTCTGATAAACCTTCTGCGATAGCATCGGTAACAAAAGTTAACACTTTGTCTATAGATTTAGATGCATCGTCATTTGCTGGAATTACAAAGTCTACTAATCTTGGATCAGAGTTTGTATCTACCATTGCAAAAATTGGAATGTTTAATTTTTGAGCTTCTGCAACTGCAATGTGCTCTTTTTTAATATCAACCACAAATAAAGCACCTGGTAAACGAGTCATATCAGAAATAGAACCTAAATTCTTTTCTAATTTTTCTCTCTGACGGTTAATTTGTAATTTTTCTCTTTTAGATAAAGCATCAAAAGAACCATCTTGCTTCATTCTATCAATATGAGCCATTTTTTTAACAGCTTTTCTAATAGTAACAAAGTTGGTTAACATACCACCTGGCCATCTTTCTGTAATGAAAGGCATGCTTACTGCTTTTGCTTTGTCTGCAACAATATCTTTTGCTTGTTTTTTTGTAGCTACAAATAAAATTTTACGTCCAGAGTTTGCAATTTTCTTTAAAGCCTCTGCAGTTTCTTCTATTTTTGCTGCGGTTTTATACAAGTCGATGATGTGAACACCATTACGTTCTGTATAAATGTATGGAGCCATGTTTGGGTTCCATTTTCTAGTTAAGTGTCCGAAGTGTACACCACTATCTAATAATTCTTGAATGTTTACGTTTGCCATTTTTAAAATGTGTTTACTTTCTGTTTTTGAAATCAATATACAAGTAGTCTTTCGAGTCTTATATATTTAGATGCTAAACTGTTTTTTATTAATTGTTTGTAATAATAACAGTTCTCGAGTTTAATAATAGAAGCCGAAACAAGTTCAGCAAACCTATTAACGTTTCGAGAATTGGAATTTTTTACGTGCTTTCTTCTGACCGAATTTCTTACGTTCAACCATTCTAGGGTCTCTCGTTAATAATCCTTCTGGTTTTAAGATTGCTCTATGATCTGCATCAATAGCAACTAAAGCTCTTGTAATTGCCAAACGAATTGCTTCTGCTTGACCTGTTACACCACCACCATATACATTTACCTTAATATCATAAGATGTTAAGTTGTCTGTTAACATTAATGGTTGTTGTACCTTATATTGTAAAGTTCCTGTTGAAAAGTAACTTTTATAATCTTTTTTGTTTACTGTAATGTTACCTTTTCCTTCAGAAAGATAAATACGAGCAACGGCAGTTTTTCTTCTACCAATTTTGTGAACTGTATCCATTATTTTAAGTCGTTAAGGTTAATAGCTTTAGGCTCTTGTCCTGCTTGTTTGTGCTCAGTACCTGCATATACATACAAGTTTCTAAACAATGCTGATCCTAAAATATTTTTAGGTAACATTCCTTTCACTGCTTTTTCGATTAATCTTGTAGGATCTTTCTCAAACATTTCTGTTGCAGTTAACGATCTTTGTCCTCCAGGGTAACCTGTATGACGAATGTAAGATTTGTCAGTCCATTTTTTACCTGTTAAAACAATTTTTTCTGCGTTGATAATAACCACGTTATCTCCACAATCTACGTGTGGTGTAAAGTTTGGTTTGTATTTACCTCTAATTAGCTTTGCTACTTTAGAAGCTAGACGACCCAACGTTTGCCCGTCCGCATCAACTAAAACCCACTCCTTGTTTACGGTAGCGCTGTTTGCTGATACTGTTTTGTAACTTAATGTGTTCATAATTACACTATTAGTTTTTGTATATTAATAATTTATTTTTTCCTTAAAAAAGGAGTGCAAATGTAAGGCTATTTATTTAATTGACAAATAGTCATTTAAGTTTATTTAAACATTTTAATTTTGTAATTATTATTTTCTATTAATTAACATATAATTAAGAAAAAAGAAAACTATTTTTGTTGGATATTTCTTTGAAAAATTCATAAAATTCTAACCCAAACCAATGAAATTTCTACACATTTCTCTTTTAATAAGCATTTTCTTTGCATTAAATATTTCTGCTCAGAAAACAGAAAAGGCTGTGATAGAAAAAAGAATATACATCACAAAAAAATTAAAAAAAGTACCAGTTATAGATGGGCTAATTCAAGAAGACGCATGGAGTGTAGTGCCTTGGTCTTCTGATTTTACTGAGAAAACACCAGATGAAGGTACTGCACCTTTATATCAAACTAAATTTAAGGTAATGTATGATGCCAAATATTTATACATTGCCATACGTGCTATAGATAATGAACCGCATTTAATTCAACAAAGACTTAGTAGAAGAGATGGTTTTGCTGGTGATCGGGTAAATGTAATTATTGACAGTTACCACGATAAAAGAACTGCTTTTGTTTTTACAACTACCGCAGCAGGTGTTAAGGGTGAAGAATTTACGTCGCAAAATGGTAATAATTGGGACGATAGTTGGAATCCAGTTTGGTATACAGATGCAAATGTAGATGATAAAGGTTGGACAGCAGAAATGAAAATCCCTTTCAGTCAGTTGCGCTTTGGAAATGCAAAAGAACAAATTTGGGGTTTTAACGTAAACCGAACTATTTATAGAGTACAAGAACGATCTCTTTGGCAAAGAATACCTAATAATCAGGCAGGTTTTATAAGTGAAGCTGGAGAATTACATGGTTTAATAGATTTAAAATCTCAAAAACAGTTAGAGATTCAGCCTTTTACTGTGATGCAATACGATGCGTATTCGTCTGAGTTTGGAAATCCATACAGAGATGGAAGCGATTTTAAAATAAATGCAGGTTTAGATGCAAAAATAGGAGTAACCAACGATTTAACGCTAGATTTAACTGTAAATCCAGATTTCGGACAAGTAGAAGTAGATCCAGGAGCAATTGCTTTAGATGGTTTTCAAATATTTTTTAGAGAGCAACGCCCATTTTTTGTTGAAAACAGAAATATTTTCGATTTCGAATTTGCCAATGGAAGCGATAATTTATTTTATAGTAGAAGAATAGGAAGAAACCCGCATAGAAGTGCTACTTTAAACGAAGGCGAATTTTCAAAAGAACCACAAAATTCAAGAATTTTAGGTGCTGCAAAATTTTCTGGTAAAACACAAAATGGTTGGTCTTTGGGTGTTTTAGAAACTGTAACAGCCAATGAATATGCAGAAATAAAGCAAGTAAACGGAGAAACTAAAAAAGAGATAGTAGAGCCGTTTACTAATTTTTTTGTAGCAAGAGCACAAAAAGATTTTAACGAAAGAAACTCTTTTTTAGGTGCAATTTTTACAGCAACTAATAGAAATTTAAACGGTAATTTTAATGAGCTACACAAAGCAGCATATACAGGCGGTGTAGATTATCAGCATAACTGGAAAAATAGAGACTATTATCTAGATGGTAATGTTATTTTTAGTCATGTTTTAGGTAGCCAAGAGGCCATAGAAAACACACAACGTTCTATTACCAGATTGTTTCAGAGAGAAGATGCAACCCACGTTTCGGTAGATCCAACAAGAACCTCTTTAACGGGTTCTGGAGGTAGAATAGAACTAGGAAAAGCCGGTGGTGGTAACTGGCGTTACAACGGAGGTTTTATTTGGCGATCTCCAGAATTAGAGTTAAATGATGTGGGCTTTTTAAGAAATACAGATGAAATGATTCAGTTTGCAAATGGATCTTATTTATGGCAAATACCTACAGATACCTATAGAAATATGTCTGTAAATGCAGAAGAATTAACAGAATATGACTTTCAAGGAAATTTAAACAGAATTCGTTTTGAGGGTTCTGCGGATGTAAACTGGATAAATAACGCAACTACAAGAATTGGTTTTGGCGCCAATTTTAAACGTTTTTCAAATTCTTTTTTAAGAGGTGGCCCAAGATGGAGAACAGCAAATAGTAGATATTTATTTACTTCTTTTGGTTCTGATGCAAGCAAGTTATTTAGCTACAATGTAAACTACTTAAATTTACATTCTGATGAAAATGTTTTGGGTAGAAATCGATATGGAATTGGTTTTGTGTATCAACCTACAGATGCTTTAAATATCTCTTTTGAAAATCAGTTAGAAATTACAAAAGACAGGTCTCAATATGTAACTGTTGCAGATTTTGGGGCTTCTAACAGATATATTTTAGGAAATATTAAAAATGATGAGTTTACTTCTACTTTACGTTTTACCTACAGTATCAATCCTAATTTTTCTATTCAATTTTATGGGCAACCTTTTATTTCTAGAGGGCGTTTTTCTGATTTTAATTTTGTAAAAACTGCTGCTGCAGACTCATTTAAAGATAGGGTTAGTTTCTATGACGCGCAACAAATAAATGAAACAACAGATGCAAGCGGTACGTCTATTTTTACTGTTGATGAAAATAGAGATCAAACTATTGATTATCAATTTACCAATCCAGATTTTTCTTTTGTGCAATTGCAAACTAATCTTGTTGCTCGTTGGGAGTATATACCCGGTTCTGAATTGTTTTTTGTGTGGGCAAGAGGCTCTGTAGGTAATAGAGATTCTGCAGACTCTTTGTCTGACGGAATTAGACAGCAAGTTTTAAATACGCCTGCGGAAGATACTTTTTTAATAAAAGCAACCTATCGATTTGTAAGATAAGTACTCATTTTTTACGACAACAATATATTTATAAATTCAATAAAAAAGCATCCAAATTAATGGATGCTTTAAAAGTAATTAAGTATAATTTTTGTGCTATATAAAAACTCTCCAACCGTGTGGGTCTTCTGCTTTGTTTGTTTGAATATCTGTAATTGCTTTCTTTAGTTTTTGCGCAAAAGGTTCTGATAATTCTGGCAAATCATAATCGGTATCTTTGTAACCGAAACCTGCTATTGGAGAAATAACAGCAGCCGTACCTGCACCAAACATTTCTTTTAAACTACCACTTTGTGCCGCAGCAATAACTTCAGAAACTGTAATTTTTCTAACTTCTACATCTATGTTTAAGTCTTCAGCAATTTGAATCACACTTCTACGTGTAATTCCGTCTAAAATACGATCGCTGGTCGGACTTGTAATTAGAGTATCATTTATTCTAATAAAAATATTCATCGCACCAGCCTCTTCAATATATTCGTGCGAATTATCGTCGGTCCATATTACTTGGTTGTAGCCTTTTTCGATGGCTAATTGAGTTGGGTAAAATTGAGCCGCATAGTTACCACCTGCCTTTGCAAAACCAACACCACCATTAGCAGCACGTGCATATTTTTCTTCAATTAAAACCTTTACCTTACCAGCAAAATAAGCACCCGATGGCGCTGTACAAATTACAAATTTATATTCGTTGGCAGGTGATGCATGAAACCCTAAACCAGATGCAAACATAAAAGGTCTTATGTATAAAGAGCTACCATCATTAGTAGGTATCCAGTTAGCATCTACTTCTAATAATTTGGTTAAACCATCCATAAAAATTTCTTCAGGAATTTCTGGAATCACTAATCTTTTAGCTGATTTATTTAATCGCTTCCAGTTTTCTAACGGTCTAAATAATAAAGACTTACCGTCTTTATCTTTATATGCTTTCATTCCTTCAAAAATAGATTGACCATAATGAAAAATCTTTGCAGAAGGGTCTAAAGAAATAGGAGCATAAGGCTTAATAACAGGTGTTTGCCATGCGCCGTTCGTATAAGTACATTCTAACATATGATCAGAATATACGCTACCAAAAGGTAGGTTGTTAAAATCTACAGAATCGATCTTCGATTTTTCGATGCGTTGAATTTCTATATTAGATTTCATTCTATTAAGTTGAGTTAAAGCACAAATGTACATAAATTATTCATCTGACAACATACCTAATCATTGCTTTTACTGCTAAAAAAAATGTATTTTTGTGTCAGAAATTTCAAAAAAAAATAGACAATGAAAAATATAATGATCTTTAGTTTACTTGCCATCTTTGTTTTAACAGCATGTAAAGAAGTAAAAAAACCAGCAGTTAAAGACAATAGTATAACAACAGAAATTGCTTACGAGTCTTTTGGAGCAAAAATATCTTCAGAAAAAGCAGTAGATGCTGCAGCTCTTTTAGCAACTTTTAACTCTTTAAAAATTGGCGATACGGTTTCTGTAAAATTTGCATCAACCATAAAAGAAGTTTGCTCTAAAAAAGGTTGCTGGATGAAGTTGCCATTAGATAATGAAACAGAAACGATGGTTCGTTTTAAAGATTATGGTTTTTTTATGCCATTAGATGCCAACGGAAAAGAAGTAATTGTTAACGGAATTGCTTACCTTAAAGAAACCTCTGTTGACGAATTGCAACACTATGCAAAGGATGCCGGTAAATCTGCAGAAGAAATTGCTAAAATTACAACCCCGAAAAGAGTGCTTTCTTTTGAAGCAGATGGTGTTTTGTTAGCTAAAAAATAACAATTATTACAGCTGCTTTTAAGAAAAACCTTTTAATTTTAAAATATGAAAAGAGAAATATTAATTACTTCAGATGGTTCATCTACAATTCATTTGCCGGATTGGGATGAGCAATACCATTCTAAAAATGGTTCTATTAATGAAACCTATCATGTTTTTATAAATTGTGGTTTAAAACAGGTTGCTGCAGAAAATGTATCAATCTTAGAAATCGGTTTTGGTACGGGTTTAAACTGTTTTATTACGTATTTAGAGGCTAATAAAAACATTAAATATGTTGGGGTAGAGGCGTATCCGGTTACTCCAGAAGAGGTAGAAAAGATGAACTTTATCAATGTTTTAGATGCAGAAAATGAATCTGAGGCATTTAAAAAAATACACCAAGTTTCTTGGGAAAAAGAACATCAAATTTCAGAACACTTTTCACTTACAAAAAGAAAACAATTCTTTGAAGATATTACAGACAAAGAGGCTTTTAATTTAATTTATTTTGATGCTTTTGGGGCACGTGTTCAACCGCAATTATGGACGGTAGAAATCTTTCAAAAAATGTATAATGCCCTTAAAGAAAACGGAATTTTAGTGACCTATTCTGCCAAAGGAAGCGTTAGAAGAGCAATGCAAGAAGTTGGTTTTGTTGTAGAAAGATTGCCCGGACCTCCAGGTAAAAGAGAAATGTTACGCGCTACTAAAAAGAAAATTACCGAGTAAATTTTAATTTATAATTTACTTAAAATAAAGTAATTACACAATTTTGTAAAATAAAAGTACATGGAGTTTAAAAGAAAATTTAGTAGAAGAAAACGAACAAAGCCCACAAAAGGACTTTTTTTGGTCGTACTTTTAGCCTTTATCATTATTTTTTGGTTTAAGGCAGAAGCTATATTAGAGGCTCTTTTTTAGAAGCTATTTCCAGCTTTACACTATATCTTTTTTCTACTGTTTTAGATACAATTTGTTCTTTCTGAAAAGTTATTTAAAGAAACAGCAGCAAAAAGGATGTCGTTTCAATCTGGGCTAAAATAAAGAGTTATTTTTTAAACACGCGCCCTTTCCATGAATACTTAAAAAACAGCGAATTAAATACAACCAAAGTACTAAAAAATGTATAAACAATACTTGCTATTACATACCATTTAAAAAAAGAGTTTTTAACATTAAAAAAACGACTAGCTGTTAAAAATAAGCAAAAATCTACTCCTATTTTAATTGCCAAAAGAGAGATAGATAGGTTAAAAAATTTAGTAGCCAAACAAAGAAGAATAAAGAGGTTTGCAGCAAATACAAGCAAGCCAATTGTTTTTACTTTAAAAGAATTAAAATTGCTTGTTTTTGCCGCCCAACGAGTTCTTTGATGTAGTAATTTTAGCCAACTTTTTACCGGAAAAGTAGTTACAATTGCCGATTTAGATTTTAAATACAATACCTTTTTCTTATTGTCTTTTATAAATTTTTCGAACAGAAAAATGTCATCACCACTAGCAATATCTTCATTGCCTTTAAACCCTTTTAATTTTAAAAAAGTATTTTTTTTGTAGGCAAGGTTTGCGCCATTGCATAAAAAGGGAAAATCAAGACCAAAACCACCCATTGTTGTAGCCTGCATGCTTAAAAAATCTAACAGTTGAAATTGTTCTAAAAAACTGTTTTTTGCAGAATAATTAACAGGTGCAACCACCATATTTGGGTTCTTTTTTTGAATCAAAGCATCAAAAGAAGAAAGCCATTTTTTAGGTAAAATACAATCTGCATCAGTGGTTATTATCCATTGGTTTTTTGCCTCTGTTATGGCCGTAGTAATAGCATCTTTTTTAGGAGAATTCGTCGTTCTGTTATTTTTAAGTACAGTAATATTGGTATGTAAATTATTAAAAATTGCTGCTTCAACTATTTTTAGTGAAGTATCTGTAGAGGCGTCATCAACAAAGATAAATTCCACCAATTTTTTTGTGTAATCTAAGTTAGAAATAGAGTTTAATAAATCAGGTAAGTTTTTAGCTTCATTTCTAAAAGGAATTATTACAGAAAAAGAATTCTGGTGTTGTTTTACAGTATCGTTATTGTTTTTAACTTTTAAAACACCTATTGCAAGGCTAATAATTAAAACTGTATATAAGAAAAATAGAACGTAGCCAGCTATTATCATACCTTAAAATTGGTATTAAATTGAAGTACAAAATAACTACCTATAATAGCAGGTATAACAAAATTAAAAAGCCACATAAGTGTTGTTATTGTAAGTACAGTATTAGCGTTTAAAGATAGAAAAGAAAATATCCAAATAGCAACAGTCCCTTTTAAAACAACATCAAAAATAGACAACATTGGTATAATAGAAGCAATTAAATATATGCTAACAATAGCAATTATGGCCATGTAGTAAGAAATATCTACTTTAAATATAAAGAGCAAAAAATAAAACTGATTCACAAAAATAAAAAATCGAATACAAGAGAGCATCGCAATTTTTAAATGTAACTTAACAGATATTTTACTTAAGAAATGTGTTGTTTTTTGAAGATACTTAATGCGGTAGCTGTATTTTTTTATAACCACAAAAAAAAAGACACCTACTATAACAAGAAATACAATGATTTTAAAAATAGCATAAGAATAAATGTGGATAGATTGTTCTTTACTAAATAAAATAAAGCCTATACAACCAAAAAATAATGTTGTTAAAAGTTGATAAAAGTTACCCACTAAATTAAGGCCAACCACTTGTTTTCTATACTGTTTTTTATAATAAAGTGCTTTTGCGCCATATTCTCCTATTCTATTAGGTGTTGTTAAAGAGGCTGTTAAGGAAGCTAAACTTTGTTTTGTAGCTGTTAAAAATGATATTTTTTTAATATGAAAAACAAGGTTTTGCCATTTTAAAATTTCGAAATAATGGTTTAAAATTGAAAATAAAAGAAGAGTTACAATGTTTTTTGCCTTAAAATTATCGTTTTTAATCAAATTAAGGCAAAATTCTGAAAACGAAAACGCACTGTTAGAAGTAAGTTTTAGCCATATAAAATACCCGCAGCCAATAACTATAAAAAGTTTGATGCCTAGCGCTAAGAATTGCTTAATTTTGTAAGAATGTGAATTGTACATTATTTGCAAAGTAATAAATAATCGTCAGTAAATTTGACGATATCTTTAAAAAAAGAGTAGACTATTTTGGCCATCGAAAAAATTATTTTAGGCATAGACCCAGGAACCACTATTATGGGTTTCGGATTGATAAAAGTTGTTGGTAAAAAGATGGAATTTATTCAAATGAATGAATTAATGCTTAAAAAGTATGATGACCATTACCTGAAATTAAAACTTATTTTTGAGCGAACAATTGAGTTAATTGACACCTATAATCCAGATGAAATTGCAATTGAGGCACCTTTTTTTGGTAAAAATGTACAATCGATGTTAAAGTTGGGTAGAGCACAAGGGGTTGCTATGGCCGCAGGTTTATCTAGAGAAATACCTATTACAGAATATTTGCCAAAGAAAATAAAAATGGCAGTTACAGGTAGTGGTAGTGCTAGTAAAGAGCAGGTTGCGTTGATGTTAAAGTCGCTTTTGAATTTAAAAACCTTGCCTAAAAATTTAGATGCTACCGATGGTTTGGCAGCAGCAGTTTGCCACTTTTATAATTCTGGTAAAGTAATAGGAGGTAAAAATTATACAGGTTGGGCTAGTTTTGTAAAACAAAATCCGAAGAAGGTAAAATAATTTTTATGGCAGGTATTTACATTCATATTCCTTTCTGTAAACAAGCATGTTTTTATTGCGATTTTCATTTTTCTACTTCTTTAAAAAAGAAAGAACAGATGATTTCTGCACTCATAAAAGAGTTAGAAATTAGAAAGAATGAGTTTAAAACCAAAGAAGTAGCAACTATTTATTTTGGCGGCGGTACTCCATCGATATTAACAGTTACAGAAATTAAAAGATTAATAGCTGCTGTTTATGATAATTATAAAGTAGTTGCAAACCCAGAAATTACTTTAGAGGCAAATCCGGATGATTTATCCGAAGAAATAATTGTTGCTTTTTCAAAGTCGCCAATTAATAGATTAAGTATAGGTATACAGTCTTTTTTTGAAAAAGATTTAAAGTTAATGAATAGGGCTCATAATGCTACCGAGGCAAAAAAGTGCCTGTCCGTGGCGTGTCGTTATTTTAAAAATATATCTATAGATTTAATCTACGGTATACCCGATTGTAGCCATCAAGAATGGTTGATAAATATACAAACAGCTTTAAGTTTTGGTGTGCAACATATTTCGAGCTATGCACTAACGGTAGAGCCAAAAACTGCTTTGGCAAGTTTTATTAAAAAAGGCATTATTAAAAATGTTGATGATGAAAAATCTGAAGAACAGTTTCATATTTTGTTAGACACTTTAGAAGCTGAGGGTTTTATTCATTACGAGCTTTCTAACTTCGGAAAAGAAGGTTTTTTTAGTAAAAATAATTCTTCTTATTGGCTGGGTAAGCCTTATCTTGGTATTGGGCCTTCTGCCCATTCATTTAATAGTTTAGAACGTAGTTGGAATGTAAAAAGTAATGCAAAATACATCGCTGAAATAGCTGCTAATAATTTGCCGTCTGTTAAAGAAGTTCTTACAAAAACAGATTGTTATAATGAATATATTATGACAGGCTTAAGAACTATCTGGGGAGTTTCACTAGAAAGGGTTGAACAAGATTTTGGGTTTCGGTATCGAGAGTATTTAGAAAAAGAAGCTCAAAAATATATAGCCCAAGAATTATTGTATATTGAAAACGGAATTTTAAAAGCAACCCAAAAAGGTAAATTTTTATCAGACGGTATTGCTTCAAATTTATTTATTTTAAACTAAAAAGTGTTTTTATAATATGAAAGCTGTTATTGAATATAACTCAAGAAAAATAGAAGTAAATATTTCGAAACCTATTGATATTTCTATTCCTATAGATCCTAAAAAAAACAATATAAACGCTTGGTATATTGATGCGCCAAAAATTTCGGCAGAAACACAAGAAGGTTATGAAATTAGTGTTGCAAATGGCGCTGTTGTAAATTTTAACAGTATTCATTTTAATCCACATTCTCATATTACTCACACAGAATGTGTGGGGCATATTACTAAAGAAGTACATTCTGTAAACAAGCATTTAAAGTATTTTATTTTTTTGGCAGAAGTAGTAACTGTTGTGCCAGAAAGTGATGGAGAAGATTTTTTTATATCAGAGAAACAATTAAAAACAGCACTGGGAAATAAAAAAAGAGATGCAATTGTAATTAGAACTTTGCCTAATCTAGAAGATAAAAAATCGATTGATTATTCAAATACAAATCCGCCTTATTTGTTAGAGTCTGCAGCAGTTTATTTAAGAGAAAAAGGAATTAAACACCTGTTAATAGATGTGCCTTCTGTAGATAAAGAAAAAGATGGCGGTAAATTATTAGCACACAATGCTTTTTGGAACACCGCTGGTAAAATAAGACTAAACGCTACTATTACAGAGTTTATTTATGTGCCAAATACGGTAAAAGATGGTGAGTATTTGTTAAATTTAATGATTGCACCTTTCGAGAATGATGCAACGCCAAGTAAGCCAGTGTTGTATGAAATTATAAAATAAATTGGTTTTAAAAAAAATAAACTTTAAACGAATTTTCTACCTTTTAGGATTGCTGATTTTATTCGGTATTTACTTAGGTTCTTATGCTGATATTACTATAGAAGAGTTAAAAAAAGACTATGCGGATAGGAACTCTAAATTTATAGAAATTAATGGTGTGCAAGTTCATTACAAAGACCAAGGGGTTGGTTTTCCAATAGTTTTGCTACATGGAACTGCAGCATCTCTTCATACTTGGAATGATTGGACAAACGATCTGTTGCAAAAATATAGAGTTATTAGGTTAGATTTACCTGCATTCGGACTGACAGGGCCTCATAAAACAGACAACTATTCTATAGCTGCATATACTTCTTTTTTACATCAATTTATGACAAAAATAGAAGTGCCTAAATTTTATTTAGTAGGAAATTCATTAGGAGGTAATATCGCTTGGAATTATGCTGCTAAATACCCAAATGAAGTAGAAAAATTAGTATTGATTGACGCAAGTGGTTTGTCAACAAATAAACCACAACCCTTTATTTTTAAGATAGCAAAAACACCTGTGTTAAATGCTGCTTTTTTATTTTTTACTCCAAAATTTTTAATTCAGAAAAATTTAGAACAAGTTTATTTTAACGATCATAAAATTACAGACACCCTAGTAACTCGTTATCACAAACTAGCATTAAGAACAGGTAATAGAAAGGCGTTTATAGACAGAGCTAATTTAAGTTTTAAGCCAAAAGATTCTAGTAATATAGCAATTCTTAGAGGTATTAAAACACCTACATTGTTAATTTGGGGAGAAAATGATGTTTGGATTCCTAAAGAAAATGGTAAAAAAATGGCGCATTATTTACCAAATTCAACTCTTGTTATACTTAAAAATACAGGGCATGTTCCTATGGAAGAAAATCCAATAGAAAGTTTTCAAGCACTTTATAGGTTTTTAGAGAATTAGTGTTTTTTAAAACCACTTTTTTCTTTTAAAATACCAAACAGATAAAATACTTATAACAGCCATTACTATCAGTAAAATAAAATAGCCATATTTACTTTTTAATTCGGGTATATTTTCAAAATTCATACCATAAATACCAGCTAAAAAAGTAAGAGGAATAAAAATAACAGACAAGATAGTTAGTGTTTTCATTACCTCATTTAATCGATGACCTTGAATACTAAAAATTAAATTTATTTTACTTTCTAACTCCTGAAGCTCGAAATCGATATTTGTAATAAGGTTATTAGTTTGTTCTTTTAACTCGCTAAAATACATAGAGTTAAAGTCTTTAATTTTTATTTTTTCTAACTTAATAACAGTATCTCTTAAGCTAATAGTAGCTTTTTTAAAGTTAAACAATTCTTGTTTTCTTTTTTCTACTAAAGAGGTAAATTCTGGTGTAGGTTTTATACTGGTTGCATTAAGTTTATCTGCACTTAATGCGGCATTATTTAAGTAAGTTTCTTGGTAATTATCTATGATAGACTCTAACAATAAAAACAACAAATAATCTGCTTTTTTCTTTCTAACAATACCTTTATTTGTTTCTAATCGTTCACGTATCCAATTAAAATAATCGCCTTTTTTTTCTTGAATAGACCATAAAAAATCGGTAGAAACTACAAAAACCATTTGTTCAGACTCTAACTGGTTATTTTCTGTAATTAACACTCTAGTAGTTACAAAAAGAAGGTTGTCTAGTAAAATTACTTTGTTTGGATGCTCTTCATCTGCTAAAAGTTTAATAAGAAAATCATCTAATTTATTTTGATGAATAATCTCTCTGTAAGCAGTTTGAAACTGAATTCCGTATGTGTTTAGCCATTTTATATCTATAGCTTTTCCAGAAAAAATAATTTCAGAAATAGCAGAATATTTCTTTTTTTCGAAATTCTTAGCAGAATAACTTATTAATGACGAGTTGTCTAAAAAATCGGTTTCCATCCTTAAAATAATTGTAATTTTGAATTATAAAGATACTTTTTAAAAATGGTATTTAAGGGTTCTTTAAAAAATAACAGATGCACATCGAGCAATTTAGAGATTTATGTTTGGCGAAAAAAGGAGTTACAGAACATTTTCCTTTTAATAAAACTACCCTAGTATTTAAGGTAATGGATAAAATGTTTGCGTTAACAGATTTACTTAATTGGGAGCAAGGTTTGCCAAAGGTTAACTTAAAATGCAATCCAGAAAAAGCTTTAGAACTAAGAGAACAATTTGAAGGTATTACCCCAGGTTTTCATATGAATAAAAAACATTGGAATACTCTTATTATAAATGTTGCCGATGTTTCTGATGTTTTAGTAAAACAACTAATTAACCACTCTTACGATTTGGTTATAAATGGTTTGCCTAAAAAATCACAAAAAGAGTTACAAAATTTATAGCATGAAAAAAAATCAGCTTCGAGAGTTATATAAGCAAAAACGGTTAAATTTAACAGCCGATGAAATTGTGTCTTTTCAAAAAAATATCTTCGATCAAATTTGTAATTTAGATATTTCGAACATTACAACGGTACATTTTTTTCTTTCATTAACTAAGTTTAAAGAGATTGATACACAACCAATAATAAATTATTTTAGAGAAAACGGCAAACGTATTGTTGTTTCTAAATGTAATTTTAACAACCAAACTTTAACCCATTATTATTTAGAAAAAGAAACTGTTTTAGAGCCAAATAAATTTGGGGTACCCGAACCTGTAAATGCAGTTGAGGTTTCAGAAGAAGAATTAGATTTAATTTTTGTGCCCTTATTAATTTCTGATGATAAAAATTACAGAGTTGGTTACGGAAAAGGTTTTTACGACCGTTTTTTGATAAAATGTAAAAAAGAAGCAAGATTTATTGGTTTAAATTTTTTCAAACCAATCGAGCATATTAATGATATAAATGAATTTGATATTCCGTTGCATCAAGTAATATATCCAAATAAAATTGAGTAGAATGATAGTTCAAGGAAATATAGTAGACATACAAAATAAACAGATTTTTAAAGGCGAAATTGAAGTTGAAAACGGAAAAATTAAAGAGATTAAAAAGTCTAATCACTCTGTAGAAAATTACATTTTACCAGGCTTTGTAGATGCACATATTCACATAGAAAGCTCTATGTTGGTTCCTTCTGAATTTGCAAAAATTGCGGTTGTACACGGAACAGTGGCAACCGTTTCTGATCCGCATGAAATTGCCAATGTGTTGGGTGTAAAAGGAGTCAATTTTATGATAGAAAACGGAAAAAAAGTTCCGTTAAAATTTAATTTTGGAGCGCCAAGTTGTGTGCCAGCAACATCTTTTGAAAGTGCTGGTGCAATTATCGATGCTGATGCTATTAAATTGATGATGGAAAATCCGGACATTAAATATTTGGCCGAAATGATGAATTATCCTGGTGTTTTGTTTGATGATGAAGAGGTGTTAAAGAAAATTGAACACGCTAAAAACAATAACAAACCCATTGATGGTCATGCGCCAGGTATAAGAGGAAATGACATTACTAAATATATTGCTGCCGGAATTTCTACAGATCACGAATGTTTTACCTATGAGGAAGCATTAGAGAAATTACAGAAAGGAATGAAGGTGATTATCAGAGAAGGTTCTGCTGCAAAAAACTTTGATGCATTGATTGAACTATTACCAGAACATTTTGAAAACATGCTATTTTGTTCTGATGATAAACATCCAGACGATTTGTTGTTAGGGCATATCAATCAATTGTGTGAAAGAGCTGTAGCAAAAGGAATTGATGTTTTTAAAGTGTTACAAGCTGCGTGTGTAAATCCGGTTAAACATTATAAGTTGGATGTTGGTTTGTTACAAAAAGACGATTTTGCAGATTTTATTGTTGTAGAAGATTTAGAAAAATTTAAAGTCTTAGAAACGTATATAAATGGTGACTTAGTTGCCAAAAATGGCAATTCTTTTGTGAAATCTGTAGCTTTTGAAGTGTTGAATAATTTTAACACCGATTATAAAACTATTTCTGATTTTAAATTTGAATCTGATGCAAAAAAGATTCGTGTTATCGAGGCTTTAGATGGCGAATTGGTTACCAATCAAATTACAGTAGATTCGTTAATTGAAAACGGAAACTTGGTTTCAAATACAGCAACTGATGTTTTAAAAATGACGGTTGTAAATCGCTATAAAAATGATGAGCCAGCAATTGCATTTATCAAGAATTTCGGAATTAAAGAAGGTGCTATTGCAAGTTCTGTTGGGCACGATTCTCATAATATTATAGCCGTTGGTGTTTCTGATGAGGCCATTTGTAAAGCAGTTAATTTAATCATCAAAAATAAAGGTGGAATATGCGCTGTAAACGAATCGGAAGAAAAAATAGTGTCGTTGCCAGTTGCCGGAATTATGTCTGATTTATCAGCTGAAGAAATAGGCAAATCGTATGCAGCATTAGACACAATGGCAAAACAAATGGGTAGTAAATTGCGTGCACCTTACATGAGTTTATCATTTATGGCGTTGCTGGTAATTCCGTCTTTAAAATTATCTGATAAAGGGTTGTTTGACGGAGAAAAGTTTGAATTTACATCTTTAGATTTTTCATAGTATTCTTTAGTTTCAAAGGATTAAAGGATTAAAGGATTAAAGTTGAAAAGTTGAAAGGCAAAAGGTTTGAATGTTATTTCGACTTTTTCGGAGAAATCTCATCAAGTTTTTTTAAACTGTCGATTGTATAATTTTAACGAATATATTACAACGCGTCTTCTACAGCCATAACTTCAAATAAAATGGTACTTTTGCCAAAATCAACCAAAAATAAAAAATGAGTTTACAACAAGATTTAGAAAACAGAAGTGGCAATCAATGCGAGTTATGTACTACAACTACTAATTTATCAATTTACGATGTAAAACCCACAATAACTGGCGGAGGTGGCGTAGACGGAAGTGTCTTGGCCTGCGAAACTTGTATCACTCAGATAGATAATCCAGAACAAACAGATGCCAATCATTGGCGTTGTTTAAATGATGCTATGTGGAGTGAGCATAGAGGTGTAAAAGTGGTTGCTTGGCGCATGTTATCTCGTTTGCGTAAAGAAGGTTGGCCGCAAGATTTACTAGATATGATGTATTTAGAGGATGATGATTTGCGCTTTGCAAAAGAGTCTGGAGATCATTTAGATGATAGCGAAAAAATTATTCATAGAGATGCAAATGGCGCTATTTTAGAAGCCGGAGATTCTGTAGTTTTAATAAAAGATCTAAAAGTAAAAGGTTCTAGCATGGTTGCAAAACAAGGAACTGCGGTGCGTAGAATTTCTTTAGATCATGAAAATGCAAAATATATAGAAGGTAAAGTTGGGCCTACTCAAATTGTAATTATTACAGATTATGTAAAAAAAATGGCAGAGAAAGAGTAGTATTTGGGCGTTTCTTTGTTCTGAAGGCAATCAGAACCAAAGTCGCGCTTTCCGCACTCGCTTCCCGAAAAAAATCGGGAGAGCTCAAACAATTGCTGCAATCGCTAACGCACTTGTTTGCCTGCAAATAGCTATCTTTTAATATAAGTTTTATTTAAATACAAAAAGCCTCGAATTAATTCGAGGCTTTTTTTGATAGTTTTTTTATTCTTTTTTTAGATAAATATAAACAGCACCTTCTCCATTTTTATCTTTTTTAACATCAACACTTTTAATAGTTTTAGGGTCTATTGCTTCCATTTCTTTTTTTGTAATCGATTTATCATTTACATAATAAGCAATCTTATTTTTTTGAGTAATGTATATAGCGCCATTACCATTGCCGTCTTTTTTAACATTTAAAGAATCTATGCTATCAACAGAAATAAGGGCTATTTCTTTTTTAGAGATGGCTTTGTTGTTTAAAAAAAAGGCAACATTATTTTTATCAAGTTTTGTGTTTTTAAAAACTATATGTCCTTTTTCTGCAACAGGTGGCGGTGGTGGCGGAATTAAATTACCAAAGTTTTCTACCTCACTTTGTTGTTCTTTAGACATTAATTTATATAAATACTGTATTTTTAAGAGCTCTTTTGTGCTAATCGATTGTGTTTTTTTTCCTTTTGTTAAGAGAGCATTGTATTCTTTTAGCTCTTTTTTAGTTGCCGATGTATTTTCAAACTTAATTGTTATGGGCTTTTTTAAGGTATCTATCTTCTTTAGCGTAAATTGAATATTATTTTCTTTTTGGCTCGGTTTCTGAGCCTCGATTCTTTTTGCAAATAGAAAGATAAAACCGCTTAAAAGAGGCAAAACCAATATTTTTTTTAGCAATATTTTTGTGTGTGAACTTTTTGTTGTCATCATTTTTAATCTTTTTTTAGTAAGTGAATAATTCAAATTACTGGCCAAGTAATAATTGTTGTTCCAAGCAGTTTTATGTAGTAATAAGTGCTGGTATTGAAGTGTATTTTTATGAGTGTTAATTACCGTTTCGTCTGCTAAAAACTCGTGGTTTAGTTTTATTGCTTTTTTTAGGAAAATAAAAAGCGGATTCATCCAAAAAACAATCTGTAGGATTTCTATTAAAAGCACATCGAAGGTATGTTTTTGTTTTGCATGTGTTAGCTCATGTGTAAATAGTTCTTGTTCAATTTCACCATTTTCGTACCTTTTTTTGTTGATAAAAATATAATTCCAGAATGTATGCGGTAAATTAATGTCGTTTACTAAAACCAGTGTTGCTTTTTGGTACTTTACTTTATTGTTTTTATTTATTTTTTTGATTATTTTAATCAAATTAAAACCGAATCGAAAGAAGAATACTGTTGTAACTAACATATAAATAATGATTGCTGATTGGGTGTAATTAAAATTACCTTCTTCGATTAAAATACTTGTATTTGGTATGTAAAGTGCAGTAATTTCTGGTTGTTTTACATAGGTAACAAAAGTAATTAAAGGCGCAGTTAATGAGGTAAATACCCCAATTAATAAATAGTATCTATTAAAGTTATGCATTTTTTCTTTTTCTAAAACTGCATGATAGAAAAATAGTAACAATGCCAAACAACCTGCCGATTTTAATAAGTAGATGATCATTTTTGCTGTTTTTTAATTTGACTGTCTATTATTTTTTTCAAATCTTCTAATTCTTTTGTAGAAAGATTTGTTTCTTCAGTAAAAAATGAGGCAAACTGACTTGCAGAATCATTAAAGAAATTTTTAATTAAACCGTTTACATGTTTAGAAAAGTAATCTGTTTTCTTTACCAACGGAAAATATTCTCTTGATTTACCGAACAATTTAAAATCGATATAGCCTTTGTCTGAAATTCTTTTTAGTAAGGTTGCAACAGTTGTTGTTGCAGGTTTTGGTTCAGGAAAATCTTCAATCAAATCTTTTAAAAATGCTTTTTTACGTTTCCATAAATACTGCATTAATTGTTCTTCGGTTTTAGATAATTGCATTTGTTTTATTTTTACTCTACAAACATAGAATAAAAAAATGAATTCTACAAATGTAGAGTTAAAAAATAATAATTTTAGTACCCTCACAGGTTTTTAAAACCTGCGAGGTCTAGAAGATCATACATTTTAAAAGTTAATTTTACTTGTTTATAATTATTGTAGCCAGCAAGTAGGCCTGCGTTAAGGATTGTAGCGTTTGTTTGAGCTCTCCCGATTTTTCGGGAAGCGAGTGCGGAAAGCCTGACTTTTATCCTGATTGCCATCAGGATAAAGGAACGCCCAAAAAAAAATCCGCTCATTGCTGAACGGATTGTAATTATTTAGACATTTCTGTAAAATACTTGTAAAAATACGGAATGGTTTCGATGCCTTTTAGGTAATTCCAAATACCAAAATGTTCGTTTGGCGAGTGAATGGCATCAGAATCTAAACCAAAGCCCATTAAAATGGTTTTACTTTTTAGTTCTTGCTCGAACAACGCTACAATAGGGATACTACCACCACTTCTTTGCGGAATTGGAGTTTTTCCAAAGCTAGTTTCATAGGCTTTACTTGCTGCTTTGTAGGCAATATTATTTGTAGGCGTTACATAACCCTGACCGCCATGATGAGGCTTTACAAGTACTTTTACTGATTTAGGAGCAATGTTTTCGAAATGAGTTTTAAAGAGTTCGGTGATTTCTTTCCAATCTTGATTTGGCACCAATCGCATAGATATTTTTGCATAGGCTTTGCTGGCAATTACTGTTTTTGCGCCTTCGCCAGTATAACCGCCCCAAATTCCATTAACATCTAAAGTAGGTCTTATAGAATTGCGCTCGTTTGTAGAATATCCGTTTTCGCCATAAACAGCATCAATATCTAGCGCCTTTTTGTAATTTTCTAGAGAGAATGGTGCTGCAGCCATTGCGGCTCTTTCTTGGGTAGATAGTTCTTCTACGTTATCATAAAAGCCAGGAATGGTAATATGATTATTTTCATCATGAAGAGAAGCAATCATTTTGGTTAAAATATTAATTGGATTGGCAACGGCGCCACCATAAAGGCCAGAATGCAAATCTCTGTTTGGCCCGGTAACTTCTACTTCTACATAACTTAAACCACGCAAACCGGTTGTAATAGAAGGTATGTCATTTGCAATCATTCCTGTATCAGAGATCAAAATTACATCATTAGCTAATTTTTCTTTATTTCTAGGAACAAACCAAGACAAACTCTCAGAACCAACCTCTTCTTCACCTTCTATCATAAATTTTACGTTGCAAGGTAAGTTACCAGTAGAGGTCATGTACTCTAAGGCCTTAACATGCATGTACATTTGCCCTTTGTCATCGCATGCTCCTCTTGCAAAAATGGCTCCTTCAGGATGAATGTCTGTATTTTTAATAACAGGCTCAAATGGCGGGGAAGTCCAAAGTTCTATTGGGTCTGCGGGTTGCACATCATAATGCCCATAAACTAAAATCGTTGGTAGGTTTTTATCAATAATTTTTTCTCCGTAGATAATTGGATACCCGGGTGTTTCACACAACTCTACGTTATCACATCCTGCTTTTTTAAGACTTTCTAAAACGAAATCTGCAGTATTTAAAACGTATTTTTTGTAAGCAGGATCGGCGCTTACAGAAGGTATTTTAAGCAAAGAAATTAATTCGTCTAAGAATCGTTGTTTGTTTTCTTGAATGTAATTTTTTATGGTATCCATTTAATTTTGTTTTTTCTACTTCAAAAATATAAAAATTATAATGAACAAGTTTGTAGTTTGTAAGTATTGTTTATATTTGCATCCCGAAATATTCGGAAAAGCTGCAGGTTTATCTGTAGATTAAGCAGGCGTGGTGGAATTGGTAGACACGCTAGACTTAGGATCTAGTGCCGCGAGGTGTGAGAGTTCGAGTCTCTCCGCCTGTACAATAAGAAAAAGCTGACTTTTTAAGTCAGCTTTTTTTTGTTTTAGACATCACAGATTAAAATGGCTTCTTTTAATAAGCCTATTTTATCTTGTTTTAGAGGAATAAACTCTTGAGCTACATATCCATTATAGCCAGTATGTATGATAGCTTTCATAATGGCGCTATAATTTAATTCCTGTAAATCATCAATTTCATGACGGCCAGGAACTCCTGCTGTGTGGTAATGCCCAAAATAAGTATGGTTTTCTTTAATTGTTGAAATAATATTACCTTCCTGAATTTGCATATGATAGATGTCGTACAAAAGTTTGAAGTTATCAGAGCCTAATTTTTTACACAATTTCACACCCCATTTAGAAGAATCGCCCATATAATCTGGATGATTTCTTTGATTAAAAAGTTCCATTTGAATAACAACACCATGTTTTTCTGCCAAAGGCATAATTTTAGACAACCCTTTTACACAGTTCTCTAAACCAGTTTCATCATCCATTCCATCTCGGTTACCACTAAAACATATTAGATTTTTATAACCAGCCGCAGCCACTTTAGGAATCATTTTACTGTAATTTTCTATTAATTCTTTATGATATTTAGGATTGTTAAATCCTTTGGTTAAGCTTATTTCTGCGCCATTACACATCGAAGCATCAATGTTGTATTTTTTTAATAAAGGCCAGTCTTTAGGCCCAACTAAGTCAATCGCTTTGATTCCTAAAATAGTTAGTTTTTTTAAAAAATCTTCTAACGGTATTTCTCCAAAACACCAACGACATACACTATGATGAATATTGTTTTTTAATTGAAGAGTAGTTTCTTTAATCATATTAGTTACATTTTCTTTACATGAAACTAGTAAAATACTAGATAGTGCTGTTGCTTTTATAAATTTTCTACGCTTCATATTTTACAATAATGATTTGATTAAAAGTGGAATAATTTTATCCACAATATAATTATTTAATTCTTAAACATAAAACACCCCAATTAATTTGCATGAAAAAGGATAACTTTTTAGGACATAGTTCTTTTTTTAATTTATATACATATATTTGAGAAATTAATAAACTTTATAAGTATGATGCAAATTTTAACATTTTTAGGTTTTACCATTCTAGTTGCTGTAATTTCTTATTTGGCTACCAGAAGTACAGAAGAATCTTCATCAGACGGTTACTTTTTAGGAGGTAGAAGCTTAACTGCAGGAGTAATTGCGGGGTCTTTATTGCTTACTAATTTATCTACGGAGCAAATTGTTGGTTTAAACGGCTCGTCTTATCAAAGCGGTTTATCTGTAATGGTTTGGGAAACTTTAGCTGCCATAGCAATGGTAGTTACAGCACTTTTTTTATTACCAAGATATTTAAAAGGAGGTTTAACTACAGTGCCTGGGTTTTTAGCAAAAAGGTTTGATGTTACTACAAAGACATTGACTTCTGTTTTGTTTTTATCTGGTTATGTAGTTGTGCTATTACCAGTTATTTTATACTCTGGCTCTTTAGCGATTAGCGGTATGTTTAATGTGCCAGAATTGCTGGGTGTTACACATACACAGTCTATTTGGATCTGTGTTTGGGGTATCGGGATTATAGGTTCTATTTATGCCGTTTTTGGAGGTTTAAAAGCTGTAGCAGTATCAGATTCTATAAATGCAATAGGTTTGTTAATAGGAGGTATTTTAATACCTATTTTTGGTTTGATGATGCTAGGTGATGGCAATCTTTTAGAAGGCTTAAATATATTAACTACAGAAAATCCTGATAAGTTTAAATCGATGGGCGGGCCAACAGATCCTGTTCCTTTTTACACCATTTTTACAGGAATGATGTTGGTGCAACTTTTTTATTGGGGTACCAATCAGCAAATTATACAACGTGCTTTAGGTGCTAAAAATTTAGAAGAAGGACAAAAAGGACTTTTATTGGGGTCTTTTATAAAAATATTAGGTCCAATTATAGTTGTTTTACCTGGTATTATTGCTTTTCACATGTTCGAAGGAAATCTAGAAAATGCAGATAGTGCTTACCCAATGTTAGTAAATAAAGTATTGCCAAAAGCATGGGTTGGTTTCTTTGCAGCTGTATTGTTTGGGGCAATTTTAAGTTCTTTTAATAGTGTACTAAACAGTTCGGTAACTTTATTTGGTATTGATGTTTATAAGCAACATATAAATAAAGAGGCAACCGAAAAAACGGTGGTTAAATATGGTAAAATATTCGGAGTATTACTTGCTATAGCCGCTATGTTTATAGCGCCATTAATTGCAAATGCAGGAAGTTTGTTTGCTTATTTACAAGAAATAAATGGTATTTACAGTATTCCTATTTTAACCATTATCGTGGTGGGTTATTTAACTAAAAGAGTGCCTGCAATAGCAGCAAAAATAGGTTTGGTTTCTGGATGTTTGTTATATATCATAAGTCAGTTTTTCTTAAAAGGCTATTTTATTGATACTGCATTAGCTACTGCAAAAGAAAACGGAATTACAGATGTTGCAGAATTAGCTTTAATTGAAGCTAAAGCGTATCCTCATTTTTTAGATGTAATGGCAATATTGTTTGTTTTAAACGTTGTAATTATGTTAGTAATAGGTAAAATAAAGCCAAGAGAGACACCTTTTGTGCAAGAGTATACAAAGCAAGTAGACATAAAACCATGGAAACATGTAAAAACTGCAGGTATCGCTATTTGTGTGATAGTAATTGCTATTTATGCATACTTTGCTTAAAAGATTAACTATCTTATAATTAAAAAATCGTCTGCAATTTTTTGCAGACGATTTTTTTTGAAATAAGTATTTATTTATCAGTTTTAAAGAATGATATTTTCAAAATCATCACTTCTTTCTGCGTTTTTAAATAGGTTTGTTGCGGTGTCTGGTGGAGTTGTTAGTTTTCTTTTTGTTAAATCTATCCAGGCACCATAAACTTTAATGATTGCAGATAACTTTCCGGCTTCATTATAAACATGATGCGTAATCTTCCAACGTTCATTATTTTTAGACAATCCAGATACTTTAAAATCTACAGTAATATTTTCTCCTAAGTGAATTTCTTTTCTAAAAGAAGTTTCTTCGGTAAATAATATAGGGCCAATATTGTGTTTGGTAAATTCTTCGATAGAAAAATTTTGTGCTTTAAAATAACGAACTCTTACTTCTGCGGCATAATCATTGTACGCAGTATGTCTCATGTGTCTGTTCGGATCAAAATCAGACCATTTTGTATTAAATTCTACTTTAAAACTCATCGTTTTTAATTTAATTTTTTACTAGTGCCGCTGTGTTTTTTATCTTCAATTCACTTAAAACATTTAAAGCTTCGTAAACTGCAATATCTTTTGATAAATTTTTATGCCAAGCAACTCTTTTGTCGGCTAAAACAGTGTCTTTTTTTATGTATGGCAACTCGTATTCTGGTGATGAAAAAGTTAAATTAGATGTGTAATCGAAAACTGTTTTAAACTTTTCTGCGTCTTTTTCTTGTGCTTTGTTTTGTTTAGCAAAGTTTTTGTAATTTAAAGAATAAGAAGTGTTGTCTTGTTTTTCTTTTAACCATTTTGCATATTCGTTTATCAACTTAAACTTTTTATCAGAGGCTATTCTTTGTTTGCTGTTATAAATAACATCTGCAAAGTTTTCATAGGTATTTGTTTTTACATAGGTTGCTTGCTTTACTTTGTCCCATATTAAAGCGCCTTCTAAATCTTTTTCTCCGTATGTCATGTAACTAAATCTACTAGGAATTGCAATGTCTGAATATACACCTTCAATTTGGGTAGAACCACCGTTAATTCTATAAAATTTTTGAATAGTCATTTTAATGGCTCCTAAATCTTTCTCGTATTTTGTAAATCTATTTATTGGTAATACGCTTTGTACGGTGCCTTTACCATAGGTTTTATTACCACCAATTATTACTGCTCTATTGTAGTCTTGCATTGCTGCGGCAAAAATTTCTGAAGCCGATGCAGAAAATTCATTTACTAAAACAACTACAGCACCTGTCCATTGAGTTTTTGGGTCTACGTCTTGTTTAATAATAGGTTCTTCATCTCTATATTTTACTTGTACAACAGGGCCTTTGTCAATAAATAAACCACTAATTTTTATGGCTGTTTTTAAAGAGCCACCACCATTATTTCTTAAGTCAATAAGCAAGCCATCTACATTTTCTTTTTTCAGACGTTCAATTTCTTGTTCCATATCTGTTGCAGAATCTCTGTAGTTTTTTTCATCAAAATCAATGTAAAATTTTGGTAAGTCTATGATGCCGTACTTTTTTCCGTTTTTTTCTACAATACTAGATTTTACAAAAGTTTCTTCTAGCTCTACAACATCTCTTATAATGGAGATTACTTTGGTAGAACCGTCAAGTTTTTTCTTTACTGTAAGTTTTACTTCTGTTCCTTTTTTCCCTTTGATAAATTTAATAGCATCGTCTAAGCGCATGCCAACGATATCTATAGCTTCTTCATCTCCTTGTGCAACCTCTAAAATAATATCACCAGGTTCTAAATCGCCTTGTTTCCATGCTGGGCCTCCAGAAACAAGTTCAAAAATATGGGTGTAAATACCTTTTTTTTGCAATCTAGCTCCAATGCCTTCTAATTTACCAGACATGTCTTGGTCAAAACGTTCTTTTGTGCTAGGCGCCATGTAGGTTGTATGCGGATCGAAAGCACTAACAACGGCATTTAAAAAAGTAGAAAACCAGTCATCATGTTCTAATTCTTCTATTCTTATGTACAAATCATCCATGTTTTTTAAAACCTCTATTCTTGCTTCTTTTTCTAATGTCTTAAAATTTTTAATGGGTGTTTTTTTATCTTTTTCTTTTGCGCTTTCTTGTTTTTCTAGCTTTTCTTGAATTATAATTAAAGTGCTTAATTTTAATTGTTTACGCCAATAATCAATTAATTCATTTTCATTTTTAGCAAATGGTGTTTTTTCATAATCAACATTAATATCTTCATTTTTATTAAAGTTAAAAGGCTGTGCTAGTAGATCTCCATAATACAATTTTGCGTTTTTAATTTTAGTTTTAAAACGCTCGTAAACTAAATTGTAAAAGCTAATATCTTCTTTAAGTAGTTGGTTGTCTATTTGATATTTATATTTAGAAAACTCTTTTAAGTCTTTTTGGGTAAAGTATCTTTTACTTGGGTCTAAACCATTGATAAATTCTTTATAAACATGTTCAGAAAAATCATCATTCATTTCTTTAACCACAAAATGACTTCTAGTAAGAATGTTACGCAATATGTAAATTAGTACTTTATCTTTTTCTGGGTCAGATGTTTTGTTAGTTGCTTGTAAATCTAGGTTGTTTGCAAAAAGAAATAGTGCTATTATAAACGGGGTTATCTTAAATTTTATTTTCATAATGATTTGTAAACGCTATTTTAAATTGTAATTTAAATGAATGCTTTGCTAAGCTACAAAATAAAGTCAAATTTTTAGGTTGTTTCTTCTGTAAAATTACCTTTCGGAGAAAAAGTTTCTCTTAACAATATTACGTAAAAATCAGAAATAGCATTCTTTACAAAATGTTAAAAAGATAATCGTACAAAATAAATTACATTTGTATTAAAATTTAAAGCATGCAAGACAAGCCATTAATTTTAATTACCAATGATGACGGAATTACAGCTCCTGGTTTAAGAGCTTTAATACAGATAATGAACAAAATCGGTGAAGTTGTTGTGGTAGCGCCAAGTAGCCCACAAAGTGGTATGGGCCATGCAATTACTATAGACAGTGTTTTAACTTGCAACCCAATAACCATAGACGAAGGACCACAATTAGAATACACTTGTTCTGGTACGCCTGCAGATTGTGTTAAACTTGCCGTAAACGAAATTTTAAATAGAAAACCAGATTTATGTGTTTCTGGTATTAACCACGGCTCAAATTCATCAATTAACGTTATTTATTCAGGTACAATGAGTGCTGCCATAGAGGCAGGCATAGAGGGCATACCTGCTATTGGATTTTCATTACTAGATTTTAATTGGCATGCAGATTTTAAACCTGCTGCAGAAGCCATAAAAAAAATCACTTTAAATGCACTTTTAAACGGAATACCAGAAGGTATTGTTTTAAATGTAAACATCCCTAAATTAAAAGAATCTGAATTAAAAGGAATAAAGGTTTGCAGACAAGCAAATGGGGTTTGGAAAGAAGATTTTGATAAACGAAAAAATCCTTCGGGGAAAGAATATTATTGGCTTTCAGGAGCTTTTGTAAACAAAGACAAAGGACAAGATACAGATGTTTATGCCTTAGAAACTGGTTATATCTCTATTGTACCAGTTCAGTTTGACATGACAGCACATCATATGATTCAAAAAATAAACACATGGGATCTGTAAAAAAAGATATTTTAATCGGAGTTCTTGTTTCTTTAGTAGCCACCTTTGCTGGTGCCTTTTTTTATGTAGAATATTTTTCTAATTATAGTTTTGATGATACGTTATTAAAAGTTCAGCAAGGACAATTATTTGGTAAATTACTCTCACTTGCTGCAATTCCTAATTTGCTGGTTTTCTTTGTTTTTATCAAAAAAAATCAAGACAATAGGGCAAAAGGAGTTTTGTTAGCAACAATCTTAATTGCGCTTACAACTTTAGTCATCAAATTTTTCTAAGTAACAAATTATGAAGTATTATATTATTGCTGGCGAAGCTTCCGGAGACTTACATGGTGCAAACCTAATGAAAGCCTTATACAAAGAGGATAGCCAAGCAGAAATTAGATTTTGGGGCGGAGACTTAATGCAAAACGTTGGCGGAGATTTAGTAAGTCATTATAAAGAAAGGGCTTTTATGGGTTTTTTCGAGGTGCTTTTAAATCTTTTTAAAATAATTGGTTTTATTAAATTTTGTAAGCAAGATATTGCCCAATTTAATCCAGATGTTGTTATTTTTATTGACAATTCTGGTTTTAATTTGCGAATTGCTAAATGGGCTAAAACAACTGGTTTTAAAACAAATTATTATATTTCTCCGCAAGTTTGGGCTAGTAGAGCAGGCAGAGTTAAAGAAATTAAAAGAGACATAGATGCAATGTTTGTAATACTGCCTTTTGAAAAAGATTTTTATAAAAAATATGGGTTTGATGCTCAGTTTGTTGGGCATCCTTTAATTGATGCAATTGCCGATAAAAAACAAGTTAATGAGCTTCATTTTAGAAAAGAATATCATTTAAATGACAAACCGATTATTGCGCTTTTACCCGGTAGTAGAAAGCAAGAAATTTCTAAAATGTTATTGGTAATGCTGTCTGTAATAGACGATTTTTCTGAATATCAATTTGTTGTTGCTGGTGCGCCTAGTCAAGATTTGTCTTTCTATAAAAATATTATAGCCAATCGAAAAGTAGCCTTTATCAATAATAAAACCTACGATTTATTGAGTATCTCATACGCGGCTATTGTAGCTTCAGGCACAGCAACTTTAGAAACAGCTTTGTTTAAAGTACCACAAGTAGTCTGTTATAAAGGAGGAACTATTTCTTACCTAATTGCTAAAAGAATTATTACATTAAAGTTTATTTCTTTGGTAAATTTAATTTTAGATAGAGAAGTAGTGAAAGAGTTAATTCAGGAAAAATTTAATTCAAAAAATTTAAAAACCGAATTGTCAAAAATTTTAGAGCCAACACACAGAGATAAGTTGTTTTTAGACTATTTTGAGTTAGAAAAACTTTTAGGTGGCACAGGCGCTTCTAAAAAAGTGGCTCAACAAATTGTTCATCAATTTAAATAATAGGATGTTAAAAAAACCTTTCTTATACGTTTTTCTTTTTTCGATACTCCTTTTAAGTGCATGTTCTTCATCAAAAAAAGTGATTCAACAAAATAGTACTTTAAAGAGTAAATCTGCTAAAATTATAGCAAAAGCATTAGAATATAAAGGCGTGCGTTATAAATTTGGGGGCACTACAAAAAAGGGGATGGACTGCTCTGGTATTGTCTATGTGGCCTATGCAAGTGAAAAAGTTAATTTGCCAAGAGTTTCTAGAGAAATGGCAAAAGTAGGGAAGCAAACAACGTTAAGAAATGTGGTTAAAGGAGATTTGTTATTCTTTAAAACAAACAGAAAATATAGAAAAATTAACCATGTAGGCTTAGTTGTTTCTCATAAAAAGGGTTCTATTCGTTTTGTACACGCTACCTCTTCTAGAGGGGTTATTGTGTCTTCTTTGTCAGAAAAATACTGGAAAAATGCTTTTGTAAAAGCTGTAAAAGTCTTGTAATTAATAGCTAAGGTTTTTTTTATTAACTTTAGCTAGCTATGAAAAGGATTTTTAATTACTTGCCCTTACACTTTGTTGTACTATTAATAGTCGGTATTTGTTTTCAAAAATTTACCCATTTTTGGGTGTTTCCGTTTTTAAGTTCTTTTTTAATATTACTTAGTTTGGCGCTTTTATGCATATTTATAAAGCCAACTATTTTAAAAGCTATTTCGCTGTATCTCTTCTTTTTTGTAATGGGTATATTCGTTTTAGTAATTAACGATGATCGAAGTTATTCTTCTCACTACGATTATCATGAATCTGAAAATCCAACAATTATAATTCAGGTTCATAAAGTTTTAAAATCGAATGATTTTTATCAAAAATATGAAGCAAAGGTTGTTAAAGTTAACAATAATCATGCTTCTGGTAAAGTGCTTTTAAATGTAAGAAATAAAACATCATTACCTACTTTTTTTGTAGATGACCGTTTGATGTTAAAAACAGATTTAAAACCAATAATGCTGCCAAAGAATCCGCATCAATTTAATTACAAATTGTATTTAGCCGATAAAAATATCTTTAAACAACTATTTATAGAAGAACCTCAATTTTTAGTATTAAAAAATAAGAAAGCTACCATATTTGGTTTGTCTGCACAGTTTAGAGATTTAATCGAGCGGTCTTTAAAAAAATATGGATTTAAAAATAACGAATTAGCGGTTATAAAAGCATTAATATTAGGGCAAAGACAAGATGTGTCAAAAGAATTAATAACTGACTATCAAAAAGCAGGAGCAATTCATATTTTGGCAGTTTCTGGATTGCATATTGGTGTTTTATTATGGATTTTATCTTTTCTTTTAAAACCATTAGAAAAGTATCGTTACGGTGCATTTTTTAAAACAACTATTCTTGTTTTACTTCTGTGGCTTTTTGCTTTTTTATCGGGTCTTTCTGCTTCAGTAGTTAGGGCGGTAACAATGTTTACTTTTTTAGCAATTGGGTTGTCTTTTAAAAGTAAAAAAGCAATAGATTTTGCTTTTATTACTTCCATGTTTTTCATTTTATTGGTAGCCCCTAATTTTTTGTTTGATGTTGGTTTTCAACTAAGTTATTTAGCTGTTTTTGGTATTCTTTGGCTTCAGCCAGCAATTGAAAAAATGTATAAACCTAAGAATTTAATAAGTTCAAAAATTTGGCAGTTAATGACAGTTTCAATCGCTGCACAAATTGCCATTTTACCTTTAAGTATTTTTTATTTCCATCAATTTCCGGGGTTATTTTTACTCTCTAATTTAGTAATAATTCCCTTTTTAGCCGCAATTCTGTCTGGCGGATTAATAGTTGTATTTTTGGCTTTGTTTAACATCTTGCCTCAGTTTTTAGCAGATTTTTACTCTGTTTTTATCACCTATATGAATGCTTTTGTAAAGTGGATTTCTTTACAAGAGGCGTTTTTATTTAAAGGCTTGTTTTTGTCCTTTTTTGAAATGCTTACTTGGTATCTTTTTTTCTTTTTTGGTGCTCTTTTTTTTATGAATAAAAGCATTAAAAAGTTACTATTGTTTTTAAGCGCAATTCTAATTGTTCAAGTTGTATTTTTGATAAATGAAAAACAGTTTGCCAATAAAAAACAATTTCTTGTATTTCATAAAAATAGGGCTTCTATTGTTGGTAAAAGAGAAGGGAAATCACTTTTTTTACAACAAAACATACTTTTAAAAAATGCTAAAATAGACAATGCTGTTTTAGCATACAAAACAGCAGAAGGTATTGATGTAATAAAGCAAACAGATTTTAAAAATGCACTTTATTTTAAAAGTTTACCAATTTTAATAGTAGATAGTTTAGGTGTTTATAAGCTTTCTAATACTCAAAAACCCATTGTAGTTTTAAAAAATTCCCCTAAAATTAATATAACAAGATTAATTAAACATCTAAATCCTGTACAAATTATTGCTGACGGATCTAATTATAAAACTGATATTGTTCGTTGGGAAAAAGAATGTATAAAAAAAGGAATTCCTTTTCATGCAACTTCAATCTCTGGGGCATATGTATGCACCACTTATATTGAGTAGTTTAATCTGCAACTTCTCCTCTGTGGGGTTTTAAGGCATCTCTATAAAATTTCATGTCCTTTTCTGCAACAACAATAAAGGCAGAGAATAACATTTCATTTTTTTTTACAATATCAATTTCAAAAAAAGGTACTTTTTCTAAAGCTGCAAATTCTTTTAAATGAATAACATGGTGTTTGGCAGTTTCTTTTGCATCTACACCTCTAAAATCCCATAATAATTTTATTTTTCTACTCATTTTTTAATGTTTTATGAAAATAAATAAATTTCCAGATTCAAATTTTATTTCTACCAAATTATCGATTGCTTTATTTCTAGTGCCAATTTTTTTGCCAAAAGTCAAGTCTTCATTTAAGAGGTTAAATTGTAAACCACTTGTGGTGATATTTTCTGTTTTCGGAAAAGGAAATAAAGAAATAATTTTATTGTTACAGTTTTTTATAATTGTTTTTTTAGCCGCTAAATAATAAGTGCTATAATTATCTATAAAGGTAAAATTTAATTTATTTTTTAGAGAAACTACCGTGTGTAAGTTTCCTAGAAAATGGTCTTGCTCTTTACCGCTAGCTCCATAAACATCTATATGGTAGCATTCCATTTTATATAGAATTTCTGCTATTTTATCAAAATCTGTAAAATTCTGATTAGGGGTATAAATAGTTTTAATTTCTTTTGGTACTTCTGTTAAAGAGTCAAAATCCCCACTTATAAAATGCGGTGTTATCTTGTGGTCTTTTAAAAATTTATAAGCACCATCAGTTGCGCAAATTACATCGTATTTAGATAAATTAGGAAGTTTTTTTGGAGGTTCTCCGTTTAATAATAAAAAGGCGCGCTTTTTTTTCATCAGTACAAAAATACTTAAAAAAGCAATTTAAATAGTTGCTAAAATAGTTTTATCTTTGATGTAAATTTTAAACTTTTGGATACCTCTCAATTTATATCGAAACCCTTAGATAATTTAGTAGAAAACACCCGTTTTACGTGGCAGACACCAAGTAATATTGCACTGGTAAAATATTGGGGCAAAAGCAATCCACAGATTCCTAAAAATGCTTCAATTAGTTTTACCCTAAAAAACTGTCATACTATTACCACAATCGATTTTCAGAAGAAAGAAAAAACAGATCGTGTAGTTTTCGACTTACTTTTTGAAGGTGAAAAGAAAGAAGAATTTAAGCCAAAAATTGCAGACTTTTTTTTAAGAATTCAAGAATATTGTCCTTACATTTTAGAGTATAAGATGCGCATCAATTCAGAAAATTCTTTTCCACATTCAAGCGGAATAGCCTCTTCTGCAAGTGGTTTAAGTGCTATTGCAATGTGTTTGATGAGTTTAGAAAAGCAGTTAAACACCAATTTATCTGATGCATTTGTAATAAAAAAAGCTTCTTTTTTAGCAAGGTTAGGCTCTGGTAGTGCCAGTAGGAGTATAGAAGGGCCTTTGGTTGTTTGGGGTAATCACCCATTAATAAAGGGCAGTTCAGATTTGTTTGGGGTGCAATTTCCTTTTAAATTACATTCAGTTTTTGAAAACTATCAAGATACTATTTTGTTAGTAGATAAAGGTGAAAAGCAAGTTTCTAGTTCCATAGGTCATAATTTAATGCACAACCATCCTTTTGCAGAAAATCGTTTTAAACAAGCGAACGAAAATCTATCAAAAATAACAACTATTCTTCAAGAAGGAGATCAAAAAGCGTTTGTAAATTTAGTTGAAAGTGAAGCGTTAACATTGCATGCAATGATGCTAACAAGCAATCCTTATTTTATTTTAATGAAGCCAAATACATTAGAGATTATTAATAAAATATGGGGGTATAGAAAGGCGAATAATAGTGCTATTTGTTTTACTTTAGATGCTGGTGCAAATGTTCATGTTTTGTATCCAGAATCAGAAAAATTAGCGGTTATAGCATTTATAGAAAAAGAATTATCTTTATTTTGTCAGAACAATCAATTTATTAATGACCATGTTGGGTTAGGTGCTTTGCAGTACTAATTTATTTGGTATAAAACTATTTTAAATGAGGGTTATTTTTAAGCGTATACTTTTGGTATTGTTGTTTTTTACAGCAACCGTATCTGCACAAAAAAAAGTGTGGTTAGATGCTGGTTTAAAAGAGACTACAACCGTTAATGGTGTTTATTATTCGGATGATATTCAGAATAAAAAAATGGTAACTTACTTTTATAAATCAGGCAAAATTTATAAAACGATACCTTATAATGAGGGTAAAATTTCTGGAGTTTATAATGAATATTACCAAACAGGATCTTTAAAAACAACAGGTAAATACGAAAATGGTTTGCAAGAAGGTGTCTGGAAAACCTACTATTCTAACGGAAAAATTAAAGAAAAAGGAAAATATACCAAAGGTGAAAAAGTTGGTGTTTGGAAATCTTTTTACAAGAATATTTAAGGTGTTTTTAGTTTAGTTATTTAGTTGTATTTTTGTTGTACTACAAAAAAGAAAAATGAAAGGACCATTATTTTATGCTAAAATTCTCCTTTTTGGAGAATACGGAATTATAAAAGATTCTAAGGGTTTAGCAATTCCGTTTAATGCATACAGAGGTGCTTTAAAGACTTCTAAAAACCTTGCAGGAATCTCTAAAACTTCTAACGAAAATTTATTTAAATTTTATAGCCATTTATCTTCGCTAAAAACCAATTTAGTTACTTTTAATTTAACAGCTTTTAAAAAAGACATAGACAGTGGTATGTATTTTGATTCTTCGATTCCGCAAGGGTATGGAGTAGGGAGTTCTGGTGCATTAGTAGCTTCTATTTATGATAAATATGCTAGTGATAAAATTACTGTTTTAGAAAACTTAACAAGAGATAAATTGTTAAAATTGAAACAGATTTTTTCTTTAATGGAGTCTTTTTTTCACGGAAAAAGTTCTGGTTTAGATCCTTTAAATAGTTATTTAAGTTTGCCAATTCTTATCAATTCTAAAGACCATGTAGAGCCAGCAGGAATTCCTTCTCAAAAAGAAGGTAAAGGAGCTGTTTTTTTGTTAGATTCTGAGCAAATTGGAGAAACAGAACCGATGGTAAACATCTTTATGAATAAGATGAAAAACGAAGGTTTTAGAAATATGATTAGCAACGAATTTGCGACAACTACAGATGCCTGTATTGATGATTTTCTTAAAGGAAATGTAAAATCTTTATTCGGCAATGTAAAATTATTATCTAAAATTGTTTTAACAAATTTTAAGCCAATGATCCCATCAGCTTTTCATAAAATTTGGGAGCATGGTATTGAAACAAACGACTACTATTTAAAACTTTGTGGCTCTGGTGGCGGAGGTTATATTTTAGGTTTTACAGAAGACTTTGAAAAAGCTAAATTAAGCCTTAAAAAGCACAAATTAGAGTTGGTGTATAGATTTTAAATGATGTTAAGTTTTAAGTTAAAAAGAATACTCTTAAAGCTTTTTAGTTTGTTATCTGTTATAAGAGGCTATAACATACTTGTAGTTATAATTGCACAATATTTAGCCGCTATCTTTATTTTTTCACCATCAAAAACACTGTACAACATTGTTTTCGATGTGCACTTGTTTTATATTGTTTTTGCTACAATTTGTGTTATTGCTGCGGGCTATATTATTAATAATTTTTATGATGTTCCTGTAGATCGAATTAACAGGCCTTTTAAGACACGTATAGATAATTATGTAAGACAATCTACAAAATTAAAGATATATTTTGCCTTAAATTTTATTGCCTTTGTTTTTGGATGCTTAATTTCTTGGCGAGCTGCACTCTTTTTTTCTGTCTATATTTTTGCAATCTGGTTATACTCGCATAAACTAAAAAAATATCCAGTATTTGGTTTATTATCGGCTGCATTGTTAACAATATCTCCTTTTTTGGCTGTTTTTATTTACTTTAAAAATATTTCAGTAAGTATTATTTTTTATGCTGTTTTTTTATTTTTGGTTGTTTTGGTAAGAGAGTTACTTAAAGATCTACAAAATTTAAAAGGAGCAATTTTAAATAATTATGATACTTTTCCAGTAATTTATGGTGAACGAAAAACAAAACAATTGGCTGTCTTATTGCTGCTAGTTACACTTTTAATAATTGTTACTTTTACTACAAATGTAACAATAGGTGTGATGAAGTATTATTTTTATGGTAGCTTTGTTATGCTATTTTTTATAGGTATTTTTATTTGTATATCATCTAGCCTTAAACACTATGCCATTTTACATAACTTGTTAAAAATACTTCTTTTAACTGGTGTTATTTGGTTGGTTTTAATTGATAAAACCATTCTTATAGAAAGAGTATTGCATTTATTTTGTTAAGAGAATTATACTTACTTTTGCAAAAAATTAATACATATAATGAAATCAAATAAAAACTCGTCGAGAGGACGACAAGAAGGTAAAAAACAGACTCCTCTTAGTAGAAAAAGAAAACCACAAGCAAGAAAATCATCACCAAAAACTACTGTAAGTACTACAAATTCTTCAACTACAGCCTCTACAGGTATTCGTTTAAATAAATATATTGCAAACTCAGGTGTGTGTTCTCGTAGAGAAGCAGATACCTATATAGAGCATGGTAGTGTAGAGGTAAATGGGAAGTTGGTGACAGAAATGGGCTATAAAGTTCAGCCAGATGATATTATTAGGTTTGATGGAACTTCAATATCACCAGAAGAAAAAAGATATATCTTATTAAATAAGCCTAAAAACTATATTACTACGATGGAAGATGATCGTGGTAGAAAAACGGTAATGGAGTTGATTGCAAATGCATCAAAAGAACGTATTTATCCGGTAGGTCGTTTAGATAGAAATACCACAGGTTTGTTGTTGTTTACCAATGATGGAGATTTGGCTAAAAAATTAACCCATCCAAAACACAATGTGCGTAAATTATACCATGCATCTTTAGATAGAAAATTAGATTTAAAAGATTTAGAAAAACTTCGTGGAGATGTAATTATAGAAGGAAGAAAAGTATTTATTGATGCTGTTTCTTATGTAGATGGAGAGCCAAAATCTGAAATAGGAATAGAGATTCATTCGGGTAGAAACAGAATTGTGCGTAAAATATTTGAACACGTTGGTTACAAAGTAAATAAATTAGATAGAGTTGTCTTTGCAGAGCTAACTAAGAAAAATCTACCAAGAGGCAGATGGAGGCCTTTGACAAACCAAGAGGTCAACAACTTAAAAATGTTGTAATATTTTAAAGCAGGATTGTATTTTTTACATCCTGCTTTTTATATTTAAGACACTACTTTACAAAGTAAAATTTAATTTTTTACGATTGCCAATAAACCGAATTGACTGGGTTATTACTATAAATAAAATTTTATTACATACAAAAATATAGTCCGAAAAACAAAATAAGTTATCATAACTTAATATTATTATATATATTTGTTTTAAACTGTATTAAAAATTATGTTAAAGAATCCCCCGATCTTAACAAAAAGGCTTGCCTTTTTGTTATATTTATTGTTTACAGTAAATACCATTAGTGCAAATTTCACCCTTAATCCGCACAAAACACACACTATTTTTTTTAATTCCATTAACCCTACAACAGGTACCTCTGGAACAATTGTTACACTTACAAGTAGTACCAGTAGTTTTACGTCTGCGGATAAAGATAATGTTACTTTAGGTGGTGTTGCTATTTCAGATACTGCAGTTACTTTTATCAGTGCAGATGAAATAGAAGTAGAGGTTCCTTGCAATGCTACCTCTGGTTTTTTTAGTGTAAACGGAGTGCAAATAGGTGCAGAATTCACTTATTTAAACCCTGTAAACATAAGTACTACTTTAAATAATGCAGAAGTATGTGATGGTTTTTCTTTTAATGCAATTCCTCTATCTGGTCAGCTAATACCAATGTATTCTTCTACTGGTCCTATAACGTTTAATTATACAAATAGTAACACTGCAATTAATTTACAAGCTTCTGGCTCTGGCGTAGATGAGATTCCAACTTTTACAGCAGAAAACAATGCTTTAGAGCCTATAACATCTACTGTTACTGTAACACCAGTGGTAAATGGCTGCGAAGGAACACCAGTTTCTTTTACCATAACAGTAAACCCGAAGCCAGTTTTAAATCCTATAGCAAACATAGAAGTTTGTAATAATACCAATATCTCAGACATCGTCTTAACAGCAAGTTCACCTACAAGTGGTACAGGCGTTTTATACACCTGGTCTAGAACTAATCAGGTCATTGGTAATCTGCCTTTGTCTGGTTCTGGTTCGCCAATTCCTGCTTTTACAGCTAAAAATACTACTTCAAACGATATAATATCAACTATTACAGTTGTACCTACCTATAAAGGGTGTCAAGGAGAGCCTTTTGATTTTACAATAACAGTAAACCCTGCTAGTAATCCAGGTGCAATTAACGCAACAGTATCAACTATTTGTGAAGGAGATAACACAACAATTTCGTTGTCTAATCCAATCGGAAATGTCTTAAGATGGGAAAGTTCTACAGATAATTTTCTAACTAAGAATACACTTACGAACTCAACAGAATCTTTAACGGTAAGCCCTGTAACTACTACAAAATATAGAGCTATTGTACTAAGTGGTACTTGTACAGAAGCTACTTCAAGTGCAATAGAGATTGTTGTAAATGAAACAGTTGTTTCTGGTACTGCAATTGGAGGTAAAACTATTTGTAAAAATGCGACAGCAGATTTAGAATTAACAGGTTCTAACGGAACCGTTTCGTATTGGCAATATTCTATCGATAATGGTGCAAATTGGATAGGTATTTCTGGTTCTGCTAGTAATAAATACACTACTTTACCTTTAGATAGAAACACCTCTTTTAGAGCGATGGTTAAAAACGGAACTTGTACAGAGGTTGCTTCTGCTGAAACTCAAGTAACTATAGCAAGCCCAATTGATACTGGTAATTTAATAGTTACTTCGCCATCTATCACTGTTTGTGAAGATACCAGCGTAAATTTAGAATTAGCTAACTTTTCGGGTACTATTGTAGAATGGCAATCTAAAAAAGTTAGTAGTAGCGTTTGGACTTCAATTTCAAACACAACGGATACATATACCTCTGGTTTATTAACGGAATCTACTGATTTTAGAGTGCTTTTAGAAAACGGTACTTGCCAAACAATTTTTACATCAATAGTAAATGTTATTGTAGAAAAAGAACCCGTATTTAGTAAGCCTGTAATGGCTTCAGGTTTTTCTAGTCCTGTTTGTCAAGGAAGTACCATAGATATCGATTTTTCTATTACGCAAGGCTCTTTAATTCGATGGGAATCTAGAGCAAATAGTGGGGCTTCTTGGGCTACATATAATGATATGGTGGTTTCTGGTGCAAACACATACACAACTGCCGCAATAAATAATACTGTAGGGTTTAGAGCAATTCTTAGTTCTACGACTACAGGTGTTTGTGGGGAATTTCCTTCTGATGTAATTGCTGTAGCCACTAATGCACCCGGAGCAAGTGGTACTTTGACTGCTACTGATTCAGAAATTTGTGCCAATACAGCAACCGCTATTACTTTAACTGGCCAATCAGGTGTTGTAATTGGTTGGGAGTCTTCTACCACAGGAAACTCAGGCAGTTGGGTTTTAGATACCACCAATACCTCAACAACATATAATACTGGTATTTTAACCCAAAATACTTTTTACAGAGCAGTAAGTAGCAATGGTGTTTGTAGTCAAATAAGGTCATCAGAAATAGAAATTAAAGTAAATCCAGTACCTAATGTACCTGTAATTGTAGACCAAGAAGTGTGTTTTGGCGTTACCGTAACTTTTGGAGAAGTAACACCAACGCCTGGCTATAGCTACGAGTGGTCGTCTTTATCTGGCGGAGTTTTTACAGAAACAACATCAAGTGTAACAAGAACAATTACAGCCTCTGAAGAGTACACCTTAAAAGTATCAAGCGCAGCAGGTTGTCTTTCAACTCAAAGTTTTAAAGTAACAATGCTTCCGTTGCCAACTGCAACTGTAGCAACTGCTGTGTCAATTTGTGAAGGACAAGAAGTAAGTATAGGTGCTGCATCAAAGGTAGGGTCTACCTACAGTTGGGTAGCTTCACCAGCGTATGTATGGAATCCTCCAACAGTATCTTCAACGAGCGCAAATCCGAAGGTAAGTCCTATAGAAACTACTACTTTTACACTAACAGAAACAATTACAGCTACAGGTTGTACAAACACTAATAGTGTTACAATTACAGTTGATAAAAATCCAATAGTTTCTTTAAATAGAGGAACAACAATAACCATGTGTGATGCAGATGCGTCAACCAATTTAGAAGCTACCATTACAGGTAGTTATAATAGCATTCGTTGGGAGGAAATACCTAATTCTTCTGGTGATATCAATATATTAAGTCCAACTGAAATCAGTTTTACACCTAGCCCTTCAGCAATAGCAAATGGTAGTGCTTTGGTTAGATTGTTCGTAACCAATACTTGTGGCGAAGAACTTCCTGCTTTAGAAACAACAATTAACATCGCTCGAAAATCTACAGCAGATGCAGGTACTGATATTGCTGGCTGTGGTACAAATCCTATTACGTTAGATGGTTCAAATTCTACTTTTGCAACTGGTTATTCATGGTCTAAGCCAAGTGATATTACTGGTACTTTAACTTTTGCAAATACAGCGAATCCAGTTTTTACACCTAGTACTTCGGATGCTCTAAACGCAAATACCTTATATTCTGGCGGTATTCCTTTTACTCTAACAACTTCTTCAGCAAGTTGTGCTTCAAGTACATCAACTGTATTGGTAACGATAGTGCCAAGTCCGATTGTGAGTGCTGGCCCAAGTGCAGCTAGCATTTGTGAAGACGGAACTTATAAACCAACAGGTACTTCAGAAGATAATACAGTCTCTCTTAAATGGACAACCAGTGGAGACGGAACCTTTATAGATGCTACTGATGAAGAGCCAACTTATACTCCGGGAGTAAATGACAAGGCTGCTGGTTCGGTAAAACTTACCTTAACCGGTACAGGTAATATTCCTTGTGCAACAACTACAAGTGAAACAATTTTAACTATTGTAAAAAATCCAACGATAGATCCTATAGCAGATGCAACTGTTTGTGCAGGATTAACAACACCTTTAAATTTAACTGCGAATATTCAGAATCCAGGTACTATTCTTTGGACAACCTCTAACGGAGGTGGTTCTTTTAATGGTACTCAAAATTCGGCAACTCCAATTTATACACCAGTAGTAACAGATTTTAATACAGGTATTACATTTACTGTTACTGTAGCTCCAATTTCACCTTGTGGCACCACTGTTTCAGAAACTTTTATTAATACAATAAATGCAGCTCCAATTGTAGATGCAGGAGGTAACGCAACTATTTGCGAATCTCAACCAACTGTTACTTTAAACGGAACTGCTTCTAATGTAACTTCTGTAACTTGGACTTCTACAGGGGCTGGTTCTTTTGATAATGCCAATGATGAAGACCCTACATATACTTTTGCACCTAGTGATATTGCCAATGGTTCAGTTACTTTTACCATTACTGGATCTCAAACAAGTTGTGATCCTGAAACGGATATTGTAACTGTTACTATTCAAAAAAAGCCAGTGGTTACAGCTGGTCTGGCACAAACTATTTGTCAAGGAGAAAGTGTTACGTTAAACGGTACATCTTCTGAAGCAAGCGGAGTTTCTTGGGTAAGAACAGGTGGTTCAGGTACTTTTACAAATACAAACACATTAAACCCAACCTATACCTCTTCAGCATCAGAAACAGGAACTATTACTTTTACAATCGTTGGGCAACCAAAAGACCCTTGTACAGGAAATTCTACAGCTGTTTCAACAACTGTAACGATAATACCAAACCCTACGGCAGATGCAGGTGTAGATGCTACTATTTGTGAAGGTGAAGATTTTGAGGTTACCACAGCTAGTGCAACCAATATTAGTGGAAATGTAATTTGGTCTGCAGGTTTAGGAGGCGGAACCTTTACAGGAGGTAATACTTTAAGACCAACCTATACGCCAAGTGCTACAGATATTAGTAGAGGTTATGCAAAGCTTACTATAACAGCGCTTAAAGACAGTCCTTGTACCGTAGATGCGGTAAGTGAAATGCGTTTAGATATAAATAAAATACCAAGTATTACGGTTATCAATCCTTCTGTTGCTGTTTGTTCAGAAACAGCTCCTTTTGAAATACCCGATGTTTCTGCTGTAGATTACGACTCGTTAGAATGGACAACCAGTGGTAGTGGTACTTTTACAGATAACAATCCTGCAAATACAATAACGGCTAATTTTTATACTCCATCTGCAGCTGATGTTGCTAGTGGTAGTGTAGTTTTAACTTTGAAAGCATCAAGAATTCCTTCTAACTGTAATTCATCAACAACAAATTCTATTACTTTAGATTTTGTAGAGAAACCAATTGTAGAGGCAGGAAATGATGCAACAATTTGTGGTAATACAACGTATACAACCTCTTCGGCAACAGCAAGTAACTATTCTCAGGCAACATGGTTGTCTACTGGTACAGGAACTTTTATCAATCAGAATGATGTTAGCAATGCTACTTACACGCCTTCTGCAACAGATATAGCAAACGGTTCTGTAACACTTACTTTAGCACTTACAGGTTTAGTACCGTGTTTAGATGTTATTTCAGATACCATGGAATTGTCTTTTGAAGCAATACCAGTAATTACAACAGTTGGTACTGATGCTATTTGTAATACAAGTACAAATTATTCGGTAAGTGGCACAAGTATTTCAAATAATTACATGCCGGTATCATTAGCAAATTGGACAACTTCTGGAACGGGTACTTTTACAGCTACTACAGATCCTTTAAATCCAAATTATACACCTTCTGCTGCCGATTTAACTCAGCCAAACATTACATTAACATTAACTATAGATCCAGTTTCGCCATGTATAACACCGCAAACCGAAACCATAGTTTTAGATGTAATACCTGCACCTATAGTAGATGCAGGTGTAAATTTATCAGAATGTGATGTTCCTTTTACCATTACAACAGCTACAGCAATACCAAATACTTATAGCAGTTTGCAGTGGGTTTCTTCAAGTGGTGGTACTTTTGTAGGTGGTATTAACAATACAATCAATCCAACATACATACCTTCTGCAACAGATATTTCAGCGGGTACTGTAGACTTAACTTTAACTGCATTTCCAATAAATCCTTGTTCGGTTGTTACAGTTTCAACGATAACTGTTAGCATTCAGGCATCGCCAGAAATTACAGTAACCAATCAAGCTCCTATTTGTGAAGATGCTGAAAATGTTACTGTTACAGGAACAGCTATTATAAATGCGGCCAACTTTATTTACACTTCTACAACGGGTACTATAATTAATAATGAAACAACTTTAACGCCAACAGTTACGCCAAGTGCAACAGATATTGCAAACGGAGAAATTATATTAACGGTAACTGCAACTCCTTTAGGAAATTGTACTAGTGTTAGTGAGACAATTACCATTCCGGTGGTTAAAAACCCAATAGTTAATGCAGGTGTTTCTAAAACTTTTTGCGAAGGCGAATCGATCACAACTTCAGACGCAACGGCATCTAATGTAGCTGCTGGTAATTTACAATGGGAAAATAACGGAGGTGATGGTGTTTTTTCAACATCAGCAAATGGTTTAATAACCACTTATATTCCTGGGAGTACAGAAATAGCCAATGGTGCGGTTCAGTTAACACTAACAGGAACAGCTACATCACCTTGTGCTACAAATGCAACGGACACTGTTGTTTATACACTATTAAAAAAACCAGTTTTAACGGTAAGCCCAACAATAGTTTCTATTTGTGAAGATGAGAATTATCAAGTACCAGCAAATCAAGTAAATATTACTAATTTTGATAATGTGGCATCGGTAGTTTGGTCGGCTTCATCACCAGGAACTATTACTACAGGTGGTACTTTAGATCTTACCCCAACTTTTACACCAAGTGCGGCAGATATAGCCAATGGTTTTTCAGAACTAACCATTACTGTAACACCTACAGGCGCATGTGCAACTGCAGTTGTATCAGAAAAAATTCGTGTAAATATTGGTAAGAATCCAACGATAGATGTTTCTCAAAATACTCCTGTTTTTTGTGAAGGAGAAAACAAGCAATTGCAAGCAATTTTTACAAATGAAGACCCAAGTACTTATAATTGGGAAATAGTTAGCGGTACAGGTAGTATTTCAAACAATACAATTAATACCCCTTTATACACACCAGAACTAGATAGCGATGTTGTAGTTATTAGGGTTTCTGTAACGGGTAACTCGCCTTGTGCAAATACAGTATCCGAAGAATTTACCTTAAATAAAATAGGCATACCACAAGTAACTTTACCAGAAAATGCAACAACTGTTTGTAGTACAGAAAATACAATAGACTTAACAGCAACGGTAACCAATACTACTGTAAATACAACTTATCAATGGGTTAGTTCTTCTGCTACGGCTGCATTTAGCAACCCAACGGCTATCAATACAAGCTATACTTTTTCTGCTTCAGACAAAGCAAATGGTTCTGTTACTTTGAGTTTAAAAGCTCAAAGCGATGCAGATTGTATGCTAAATACTACCGATGCAATAGTTGTTACCATAAAACAAGCACCTGTTGTAAACATTACCAATCTTGCAACAGAAATCTGCGAAGACGCAATTTATAATGCCACTGCAACAGCACCTAATGCTACAACTTATTTATGGGAAAAAGTAGGTGTTTCTGATGGAACATTTATAAGTGGAGAAAACACCACTGATGCGAAATACATACCAGGTACTAATGATATTTTAAACAAAACATTTACACTAAAATTTATTGCTACCGGAGACGCTACTTGCGCACCAGTTTCTGAAGAAGTAACAGTGGCAATAGTGCCAAAACCAATAGTAACTTTTGCGACAGATAATGGCATCAATTGCTCCACAGAACCTTTTGTAATTTCAGGAGTAAATGCAAGTAATTACAGTACATTGTCTTGGTCTTCTTTAAGCACAGCGCCAGGTACTTTTAGTAATGATGGTATAGAAAACCCAACGTATACGCCAAGTGCTACAGAAATTGCAGGCAATAGTCCGATTACTTTAAGACTTACACTACAACCAGAAACAGCTTGTATTGGAGTAGTACCTGTTTTTAAAGATTTTACATTAAACTTATTACCAGCACAAACAGCAAATGCAGGATTAGATGTTGCTATTTGTGAAGGTGAGGTAGTTAATTTAAACGGTGCAACTACAAATAATGCCTCTCAATATTGGACGTCTAGTTCTTCTGGTGTTACTTTTGCAACCACAAAGAATGCAACATACACTCCGACTGCTTTAGATATCAGTACAGGGAATGTTACCTTAACACTGCATTCTGTTAGCAATACCAATTGTGCAGAGGTTACAGATAGCATGGTGGTACAAATTGTAAAACAACCCGAAGCAGATGCAGGGCCAACCGTTACAATTTGTGAAGACGAATCTTATACCTTATTAGCAGGAGAAGCAACTGCAAACAATGCAGCTTCTGTTCTATGGACGCTTTCTGGAGCTGGCCAAATTACCTCAGGTACAGAAACTACATTAACACCAGAATTTATACCAGCACCAGGCCAAACAGGTAACGTAACTTTAACGCTTACGGCAAATGCAGCGTTAGCTTGTGCTAGTCTTTCGGATGTAATAGCAACTAAAACAATTCGCATTATACCAAAACCTAAAGTTACCATTCCTTCAAGTAGAAGTATTTGTGAAGGAGATAATTTATTATTATTAGATGCGGATATCAATGCATCAGATTTTACAACTTTAAACTGGGTATCTTCTAACGGATTGGGTTCTTTTGTTACTCAGGCAAATGGTAATACAACCTATATGCCAGCCAATAATCAAACAGGTGTTGTAACATTATCTTTTGTTGCAACCCCATTAAATACTGCATGTAGCTCTGTACAAAAAGACTTGGTTTTAACCATTCATCCAAATGTACAAGTGTCTGCAGGAACGGATGTTTCTATTTGTGAAGATGAAACTGTTGTTATTCAGGATGCTAATATAAATTATGGAAATGGAGTGGTTAACTGGTCTATTGTAGGTCCAGCAAGCATCACTCCAGGTACAGAAAATACCTTAACACCAGAAATTGTGCCTAATGTAGGAGCTTCAGGTTTGGTTACTGTTACTTTAGAGGCAGCAGGTTCTTCAGAATGCCCTACTTCAAAGTCAGATTCGGTAACTATTGCTATCAATGCTTTGCCAATAGTTTCGGCAGGTACGCCACAAGAAATTTGCGAGGGAGAAACAGAAGTACAACTTAACGGAACGGTTTCTAATGCGGCTAGTTTTAATTGGTCTCATTCAGGTGATGGTACTATTGTTGCTACTACAAATCCGCTGAAACCTAAATATATTCCAGGAGCAGCAGATTTCATAAATCCGTCTGGTATAAATACAGTAAATATATTTTTAGAAGCTGTTGGTAATAATACTTGTGGTAATATCACAGCTACTACAACCATTACTTTACAAGCAAACCCAAAAGCGAATGCGGGTGTAGATATGGTTGCATGTGTAGGTGATGTAATTTCGTTAAACGCAGCAACTGCAAGTAATTTTAATACCTTATCATGGGAAACTTCTGGGAATGGTACTTTTGATTATACAACTGCAGGTGGTCAAATTAAGCCAACCTATACATTAGGATCTAATGATACTACCGAAGTAACGTTAACAATGATTGCAACACCTAATGGTGTTTGTACTACAAATACAACCGATGAGGTTGTTGTAAGTATCAACCAATTACCAACAATTACGGCAACTACAGAAGAGCTTACTTTTTGCGGAAGCACTTTTACATTGCCTTCAATTGTTTCTGTTGCTAATAGTACTTCATATACTTGGACAAATACAACCGCTGTTGCCAATAAATCTATTGTTGTTAACCCGAATTCTCTAACACCAACAATATCGCCAACTGCAGAAGAAATCGCCAACGGTTTTATTTCACTGACGGTTACGGCTCAGCCAAAAACAGCTTGTGTTGGAGTAGCAACAAAAGCAATAAAAGTTAATTTAACTCCGGTTTTTACTGTTGATGCAGGAAATCCAATAACTGTGTGTGCTACGAACAACCCAATAGTGTTAAATTTCGGAGCAACAACTTCATCTACTACAGGTGAATATTACTGGACATCAAACGGAGCAGGAACTATTTTATCTAGTTCTTTAAATACTTTGCAGCCTCAATACCAGCCAGGACCAAATGAGACAGGTACTATAGAATTTACGTTGCATGTTACCAATGCAGCACCTTGTTCTGGAGAAGTTACCGATACCGTAAATTTAGTTATTGATCCTTTAACTACCGTAGATGCAGGATTGGATATTGCAGTTTGCGAAGGTTCTTCTGTAAACATTACCAATGCAAAAGCAACAAATTATACAAGTCTGCAATGGATTGCCTCTTCAGATATTTTAGGCAATACTATTTCTGATGGTTCTTTTTCTCCTGCAAATGCAGCAGTTTTAAATGCTACTTATAGCCCAAGCGCAGCAGATATTGCCAGAGGTTTTGTGTATTTAACACTTCAATCTACAAATTCATGTGGTACAGTTTCAGATTATTTAAGAGTAAATATTTCTGAAGGAGCAGGTGTTTTTGCCGGGAATAATGCAACAGTATGTGTTGGAGATTCTTATGAAATTACAGATGCTTCGGCTACAAATACTAGCAGTGTTGTTTGGGCAAGTGCTCAAAATGCCAACGGTACTTCTTTAGCCAGTTATGTTGCAGGTTCTTTTAGTAATATAAATGCGACAAACCCTGTTTATACACCAAGTGCTTCCGATTTAACTCAAGGATATGTGTATTTAATTTTAACAGGAAATGGTGAGAGTTCTTGTAGTGTAGATAATAGTTTTATGCGTTTAGACTTTGTTAAAACACCAAGTCTTGTAGCGCAAGATGTAGCTATTTGTGTAGATACACCATCAGTAACATTGAATACTACAGCATTAGATTATGATACCATTACATGGAGTGTTTTTAGTGGATCAGGTACTATTAGTGCCGGAGCCAATTCTGAAACTCCTGTATTTACTTCAAACATTTCAACAACAATTACAACGCCACAAACTACTATTTTAAAAGCTGTTTTAACACCTAAAAATGGTTGTGATACTGCAGAGACTGTAGTTGAAGAGGTAGTAATTACAACACAGCCTTTACCAACAGTAAACGCAGGAGATGATGGTTTTGTTTGTTATACTCCAGGGCAGCCAATTGGTCTTTTTACCATTAACAATACAACATTCGAAAACGCAAGTTCTGTAGAATGGTCTACCTCAGGAAACGGTGTGTTCTCATCAGGTTTCCCAACAACGTATCAATCATTAACAAATACATGTTCAGAAACAGTGCAATTAACGTTAACAGCAACAGGAATGGGTGCTTGTGGTACAAAAACAGTTTCTGATGTAGTTAATTTAACCATAAATTGTGCAGCTCCAAGTTTGGGTGTTATTACGTCAAGCACTACTCCGAATGTGTGTCAAGGTACTACAGCAACCTATCAAGTAACTGCAAATTCTTTGGTAACAGATTATCAATGGAGTGTTCCTTCAGGAGCTACCATTCAGTCTCAATCAGCAAATACAATCACTGTAGCATACTCAGAAAATGCAGTATCAGGAATTGTATCAGTTGCTGCAAAAAATTCTTGTGGTGTGGGCGAATTATCGACTTTAGCCATTACGATTGCACCAATGCCAAAAGTAACAACGATTAGCGGACCAAGCGTAATTTGTGAGGATCTGCAAGATTATGTGTTTACAGCAGGTGTAATTGCAGATGCTACTTCTTATATCTGGACTTTAACAGACGGAAGTACTATAACTACCTTAGACAATACACTTACCATTGCTGGAAACACCTCTTTACCTAGTGGTAATTTAACCGTAAAAGGGGTTAATAGTTGTGGTGATGGAATTAACTCGTTGGCATTTCCGATAGAAGTGGTTTCTAAGCCTACTTTAACGAGTACGGTTACCAATAGTGCTATTTGCTCAGGTGATACTTTTGACTATCAGCCAACAAGTGTTACAGGTGCTTCGTTCTCATGGACAAGAAGCCAGCAAAGTGGAATAGAAGGAACAGCATCTGGAAATGGCGCTGTGCAAGATGTATTAATCAATACCACTAACAGTGTTAAAACAGTTACTTATCAAATAGAAATAACCACCGCAACAGGTTGCAGTGCAACAGAACAGATAACAGTACCTGTAAACCCTGTGGCACAATTAACCAACGCACCAGCAGACTCAGAAATTTGCTCTGGTAGTGTATTTGGTTTTAATCCAACAAGTGATATTTCTGGAACCATTACTTGGGTAAGACCAGCGGTAACTGGTATACAACAGGCAAGTACTTCTGGTTCGGGTAACATTTCTGAAACTTTAACCAATACAACCAATGCTGCATTGACTGTAAATTATGAACTTACATTGCCAACAACCACAGCAGGTTGTACTACTACAGCAATTGTTTCTGTAGAGGTATTGCCAACACCTGCAGCTGCAACAGCGATTTCAGGACCATTAAATGTGTGTTTGCCAAGTACAAATAATATTTATACAGTGGCGGCAATTCCAAATGCCACTTCCTACGATTGGAGATTTTCTGATGGAACTATTAGAAACACTAATAGTAATAGTATTTCTTTAGATTTTACAACATCAACAACCTCAGAAACACTAGAGGTTAGAGGAGTAAATTGTGGGAACGGCGCTTTTTCTGCACCGTTTACAATTACAGGTATCAATTTGCCAACAATTACAAACACGCCTTCTGCGACTAGTATTTGTTCTAATGAATTGTTTTCTTTTACACCTATTAGTGCAACAGCAAATAGTTTTACTTGGGAACGTCAATTTGTTAATGGAATTGCTACACCTGTAAGTTCTGGAAGCGGAAGTATAAATGAAATTTTAGTAAACGAAACAAACATACCAATTACGGTTACGTATTTGTATACAATTACCTCTCCAGAGAGTTGTACCAATACAGCAACCATAAATATTATTGTAAAGCCACTTCCTAAAATTACCAATACACCAGTAGCTTCTATCTGTTCTGGAGGTACATTTAATTTTGTGCCAGAAATAAGCACTAGCGCAACAGAAAGTACCAATATATCTTGGTCTAGAGTTGCTAGTTTTGGTATTATTGGCTCTAATGATAGTGGTACAGGAAGTATAAGTGAAACGCTAGAAAACACTACAAATGCAGTTATACCGGTAACGTATAATTTAATATTAACAAATGCTACAAGTGGTTGCGAGACAACCGATTCAATTATTGTTGATGTATATCCGTTAGCAACTGCAGTTATAGAAAGTAGTGACAATACGTGTGTAAATAGCGCTGATAGTTTTATAAACTTTAAAGCATCAAATGGTATTGCACCTTATACATTTACGTATACAGTAAATGGTGGATCAGAAAAAACAATTACTACTAACGCTATTTCAAGTAGCGTTCAATTAAGTTTGTTTGCCAATACAATAGGTGCTTATACTTATCGTTTGTTGGGGGTTAAAGATTCTGGACCAAATACTTGTACTAATAATTTTGTAACGCCAAAAGAAATTACGGTAATTATTTCTGCAAATCCAATATTAAATATTACAAATCCGGCTACTATTTGTGCAACTGAAACGGTAGATCTTACAGATCCAGCATATACAGTAGGCTCTGATACAGGCTTAACGTACACGTATTGGGAAGATGTAAATGCTACGGTACCATACTTATTGGCAACAACAGCAACGGAAGGCACTTATTATATAAAAGCTGAAAATGCAAACGGTTGTACTACAATAAAGGCAATAGTGGTAAATGAAAATGCATTACCATTGGTGCAAATAGAAAATAATGAAAGTGAAATTTTTGTTTGTGAAGGCAGTGAAGTGTCCTTAAATGCATCAGGAGCTCAAGATTATCAATGGTATAGTATAGATAGTTCAGGAGGATCTTCGATATTAAATACGACAGATGTTTATACATATACACCTACTGTTAATCAAACAATTTATCTAAGAGGTACAGATACAAATGGTTGTGAAAGTTCGACTCAAGTAGCTATTATTTTAAAACCAGCAATTAAAGCTAGTATAGAAGGAGTTAATAATTACCAAGTTTGTAAAGATGCAGATGATGTAACAATTACATTTAAAGCAGCAAATGGTATTGCACCTTATACCTTTACTTATTTGGTTAATAACAATATAAAACAAGTAACAACAATAGCTGCAAGTAACAAAGTTGCAGTAACATTGCCTACAGATATTGCAGGGGTGTTTGATATAGAATTAATTGACGTAAAAGACAGTAGTTTAGCCAATTGCAATAATCCTATTTTTCAAGAGCCAAAAACGGCATCTGTTACTGTTTTCGATTCAGAAATTTTACCAGTTGCAAATACAGAAGTATTTCAAACGGTTTGTTTTAATGATCCGGTAGATGCGCTTTATTTTACAACTACCTCGCCAATACTAAGTGCTTACGTAGAAGGTTTACCAAGCGGAGTAACAAGTTCGTTTGCAGGTAATACGATAACTATTTCTGGGACACCAACAGTTGCAGGTATTTTTAATTATACAGTTCATTCTTCTGTTTTAAATGCAAGTTGTGCTAGTACTTATTCTGGTACTATAACTGTGAATAGTGGCGGAACTATTACCCCTTTAGTAGATACAGAAATTAATCAAGACATCTGTTCATGCGCAACGATTACCCCAATTGTATTTGAGTTAAGTGCTGGTACTTTTGGAGCAAATGTTACCGGTTTACCATCTGGTTTAACTTGGGAAATAGAAGATAATATTGTGCTAATTTCTGGAAGTAGTTGTGCAACAGCAGGAAATTATACTTATACCGTTACTGCACAAGGTAATTGTTCTAGTTCTACAACGACTGGTTTAATATCAATTACCGACCCGAATAGTATCTTTTTAATCAACGGTAGTCAGACCACAGAAGTATGTAATAATAGTGTTTTAACTCCTGTAGAATATCAAGCGAACGCAGGACAAACACTACAATTGATAGGTGTTCTACCACAAGGAGTAACTTTTATTGCAGATACAGCAACAGGAACCGCAATAATTAGTGGAACACCCGAAAGAGCAGGAACGTATAACTATACAATAACATCAGATTCTGAATGTAGCGATTTTTTAGAAGGCTCTATAGAAGTTAGTGCAGACCCTTTTATTAGTTTAATGAGCGGTAGCATTAACCAAGAATCATGTATAGAAAATCAAATAGAAAATATACGTTATCAAATTTCAGAGAACAATACCAATATTTCATTTACACCAAGTTTACCAGCAGGTATTTCTTATTCAGAAAATAATGGTCAGTTAGTAATTTCTGGTGCAGCAACATCAACTTCAATCAGTACAATTTATACTATTGGTATTAGTAATAATTGTGGTGTTACTGTTACATCAGACTTTAAACTAGAAATTTTAGAAAAACCAACGATTGTTTTAGATACCAATTTTGGTGCAGCAACCCAATCTGTTTGTCAGAATTCGGCAATAAACCCAATTCAGTTTAGTGTTAGCCCTATTGGCACTAAAATAGATAAAACAAAACTTCCTGGGTTTATTACTGCAACAGAAATTGATGCTAGTATTGGATTATGGGAATTAACAGGAGCACCTGGTAGTACCGGCATTTTTAATTTTAATATAGAAACTATTAATAGTTCTGATTGTAGTGCTGTTTTACCGATTGAAATAGAAAACATATATTCTGCTGTTGATGTTACTCTAGAGAGTGGCTCAGATAGTCAATTAGTGTGTAACTTTAACTCGCCTATAGAAGATATTGTTTATAAAATTTCGGGTACTATTACCAATATAAACAGTATAAATGTTGTTGGTTTGCCAACTGGTATTTCATATTCGAAAACAAACACACCATCGGGTATTTTATTAACCATAAGTGGTACTGCTTCAGAAACAGGTATTTTTAATTATGATATTACACATGATACTTGTGGGGCGATAGAGAGTGGAATGATTAGAATATCATCTCAAATAGCACTTAATAGCACTGTTACTCAAATTTCTTGTACCGATGAATTGGGTAGTATAGAAATAGACATATATGGCGGACTACCATTTATAGACGAAAATGGCAATGTGTTTTATAACATATCATGGTCAGGTCCTAATGGTTTCAGACAAAATCAAACAGAAATTAATGGGTTAATTCCTGGAGATTATACCGTAAATATTATAGATGCATTGGGTTGCGTTTTATCGGTGCCAGAAACGTTTACCATCAATCCTGTAACACCTATAAATATAAATTTATTAAACACCACTTTAGCAAACGGTTGTAATGGCGAGTTAGGTTGTGCTAATTTAGATTATACAGGTGGCTCTGGTATTTATACAAATTTCTTGTTAGAGGTGTCTAACCCTCAAACACAAGTATGGGAAGAAAAAATACCGAATAATAATAACTACTTTAATATTTGTGGTTTAGATGCAGGTATTTATAGAATTTCTGTAACAGATAGTAAATCTTGTACAACCGAGCCAGTGCTATTTACAATAGAAAACGATAATCAATTTACCATAGAAGATGTTGTTGTAGAGCAAAGTTTATGTGAGGGTAATACAGGTTTAATTTTAGTTGATGTAAACTCGGTAGATACAAACTTAACTTTTGCTTTAAACGGAACTACATTAGCAGCAACCCCACTTGGTAATAATTTGTATGAGTTAGAAATTAGCACTATTGCAGATGCCAATGCTACGTTAGAAATTTCTAATAGTAGTGGATGTACAATTTCTGAAGAGGTTATTTTTACAACATTAGAACCAGATTTTGAGTATACTTCTTTTGAATTCGAGAACTTTGGATTTTTTGAAGTAAATACCAGTATAGAGTTTACCAATCTTAGTTTTGTAGATACTAGTATTTATGACCCTAACGTGTATACTTATATCAAATGGGATTTTGATGATAATAGCCCTTTTAAAACCTTTTATTATCCAGATAATATAGCATCAAATGCTGATGGTGAAAACCTAGCAACTGTTTTTCATGCTTATAAAAATGACGGTATTTATAACGTTAAATTGACTTTGTATAATGCCTCTGGATGTGAAACAACTATAACCAAAACGATTTTTATAGGAAAAGGATCTTCGGTTTTATTTCCGACAGCTTTTTCTCCTAATAACGATAATATAAATGATCTTTTTAGACCAAAACATCTTGGGTTTTCAGAAATAACACTATATATCTATGACAGTTTGGGCAATATAGTTTATGAGTTTACATCGACCGATGCGCTAAGTTTAGAGAATGATGACACTTGGGGATGGGATGGAATAGAACCCCTTAGTGATGCCCCTAAAAGTGGTAATTATCGATGTTATTTTATTGGTAAAACAATTGATAATAAAGTAGTAGAAAAGAACATTAGATTTTTAATTATCAAGTAATTATCAATCCCAAAAAACAAATAGTCCCCCGATTATGAAAAAGAAATATATATACACTACTATCGTTACTTTATTGCTAAGTATAACAATAAGTGCACAAGAGTATTTGTACTCAAATCAAAATAAATTATTAGGTACAATAAACCCCAGTTTTTACGGGTTTAAAGAGTCCGCAAGTATAGGTGTTTCTTATGCAACGCAAAAAATGTTAAACGAAAATAACTTTATACAAAATACGTTTGCATTTAGCTCTTTTTACTTTGAAGATTATAATTTTTCTATTGCTTTAGATGTCAATCAATTTCAAATATCTGACTTGGGTTTTAACGCTACACAGGCAAATTTGCATTACATTTATAAAACACAATTGTCTAATTTTTGGACCTTAAACGCATCTCTTTCTTTAGGATATGGCAACAACAGGTTAGATTTTTCTTCTTTAGTATTTAGTGATCAAATAGATGTTTTTTCTGGTAATATATCTGGTTTTTCTATAGATCCTGTAAATGCCAATAATGGTGTTAGTTATTTCGATTCTGGAGTTTCGGCACATTTACACAACAATCAAAACATGTTTTTTGGTCTTAGTTTTAGGCATTTAAACAAACCAAATATTTCATTAAATGAAGGCGATAAAGAATTAAAAGACCTTTTTATGTCTGTACAAGCAGGGTATGAGTTAGATTTAAACCCAATAAACAGAAGCTTTTTACCAGAAAACTCTTATTTATTTCTTTATGGTTCTTTTTCTAAACAAAGTACCAAATCTAGAATTAGTTTATACCAAGAAATTGTACTAAATAATTTTTCTTTCGGAATCAATCAGCATTTAAATAACTTTAAAACTGTAAATTTAACAACACTGGGTACAACTGCTTCTATATACTATAATCAGATAGAATTAGGGTTTAATTATTCTTTTGAAATGGATAGTAAAAAGCTAACAGGCATTCCTTATAATTATTTCGAACTTTTTGTGGTATTCGATTTCTCTAAAATTGTAAGACGTTTTGATATTGGTAATAATAGTCGGTTTTATACTTACTAGTAGTTAAAAATATATAATTAAAGATTTTTTTATGCCTTTTTTCATTTGTAAAACAGCATTAAATAGTAGTCTTTTATTCGAAATAGGCTAACGCTTATTTTTGAAATTAGTCTATAGTATTTACCGTTTTCTTATATTGTAACTTCCCAAATTTCATAATAATAGACGATGAAATATAAAAGTATATTATATGAATTTAGCCCTCTTTATGTTTTTACTGTTATTGTGTATTTGTATTACCATAATATTTTTTCTTTAACCAAAATGAAACTCTAACTAATAAAATCAATGCTGGTACTTCGACCAATGGACCAATTACACCTGCAAAAGCTTGCCCAGAATTTAGACCAAAAACTGCAATTGCAACAGCAATAGCCAATTCAAAATTATTACCTGCGGCTGTAAATGCTACCGATGCTGTTTTGTCATATTCAGCTCCTGTAGCTTTGGTAAAGAAAAAACCGATAATAAACATTAACGTAAAATAGACAAGTAAAGGAACGGCAATGACTAAAACATCCAACGGAATTTCTACAATTAATTCTCCTTTTAGAGAAAACATCACTACAATGGTAAATAATAGCGCTATTAAAGTTATTGGTGAAATTGTCGGAATAAATTTATCAATATACCAATCTTCTCCTTTTAACTTTACTAAAATTAATCTGCTTAAAATACCCATTATAAAAGGAATTCCTAAATAAATAGCCACACTTTCTGCAATGGTTACTATCGAAATATCTACAATTGCTCCTTCAAACCCGAAATAGGGCGGTAACACTGTAATAAAAATCCAAGCATAAAAACTATAAGCAAATACCTGAAAAATACTGTTTAATGCTACTAAACCCGCACCGTATTCAGTACTTCCCTCTGCAAGGTCGTTCCAAACCAACACCATTGCAATGCAACGCGCTAAACCAATTAAAATTAGACCGACCATATATTCTGGATAGTCACGTAAAAATGTAATTGCTAAAACAAACATTAAAACTGGGCCAATTATCCAATTAAGAATTAGTGAAATAGATAGAATTTTTGTATTTCTAAAAACCTTTGGTAATAATGAGTATTTAACCTTTGCCAAAGGCGGATACATCATTAAAATTAAACCAATTGCAATCGGAATATTTGTAGTTCCGCTGTTAAATGAATTTATGATATTAGGTAATGTTGGGATAAAATATCCAAGAGCAATACCAAAAGCCATTGCAATAAATATCCAAAGAGTTAGATTTCTGTCAAGAAAACTTAATTTTTTTGAAGCCATTTTAAGATTTTATTTGAGAAAAAACGTACAACATTTCAGTTGCTATTTGTACACTTCTTTCGTTGTACTTTTCTGCTTGTTGTGGTGTATTATCAAATGCTTTTGGATCATCAAAAGTTATAGGAATACGTTTCTCTGCACCAGCAATAAATGGACAACCACCATCAGCTTCAGAGCAAGTCATAACAGCCACAAATTCAGATTTTGGGTTAAAATCGTCATTTAATTTTTTTGAAAACCCTATTATTGGGTGCTCGTTGTTTGCATATTTAATGCTGTAAATTGGATTTTTTTCTTCTGAAATTTTTTTTATATGAAACCCAGAATTTTGAAGAGTTTTAGCAACCATCGGAAAAAGAGCTGTACTTTCTGTTCCGCCAGAATAACAAGATACGTTTTTAATATTGAAGTAATTTGCCATTGTTTGTGCCCAAACCTGTGATAAATGACTTCTTCTAGAATTATGAGTACAAATAAAGTTGATACGTATTTCTAGATTTTCAGGTACTTTTTTTTGGATAAAATTAATTAGTGGTTGTAAAACTGTTTTACGCTCACTAGAGATGGTTTTTGTATTAAGGCTTTTAATTAATTCTTCTATTTCTGAAAATAGGATTGTTTTTCTTGAGGTCATTTTTGTAAAAAGATTAGAATTATTTTAACAACAATTTTGCTTTTCTATTAAGTCTTGATTTAGAAAATCAGACATTATGTTTTTCATTGTAATCCAGTTTTCTTTATGAATACAATAGCAAACACTTGTGCCTTCTACATTCCCTTTTATCAAACCTAAATGCTTTAATTCTTTTAAATGTTGAGATATTGTTGGTTGGGCTAAACCGATTTCATTCACTAAATCGCCACAAACACAAGAGTTAATTTTAAATAAATGTTGTAAGATAGCTACTCTTGCAGGGTGTCCAAAAACTTTTGCAAAAAGAGAAATTTCATTTTGTTGGTCGGTAAACATTTCGGTTTTAGCTAATCCCATTTTTTAAAATATTAGTACATTGCAATATTACGATTAATATTTTATATGTTCAATTTAAATTAAATGTTTATTTTTAAAAAAATTGAAGAAAAACCAAGAAAATTTGCCGTCATTTTAAAGTTAAGCTGTCATTTTTTTATCAAATTAGATTTTGACTGAGTTGATGACAAGGATTTGAAGTAATGTTATGGTAGTACCTAATCTTTTTTTTAGTAACTTATTGCTCATTATTAGTACCATTTAGCAAAAATATTTGGTACAGCAGGGATACTCTAGATATTAAAATGCGTCATTTTTTTAAGAGTCAATATTTTTGACGACAAAAGCTATTTTAGCAACAAGACCTTTAAGCCCAAACTTGTCGTCAGGTTTCCCGTATTTGCTAATATGTTCACCATTAATGAATATCATACCTGCCATTTCTTCAAATTCATTTGGCTCAATAAGTCATTAATTCTCATTTCAATAGGATGATTGATACCTTCATAAATATCCAACTGATTGTTTCGGTTTAAATCCCTATGTGTTAAATCATCTATTTGAAGCAATACTTGAAATTTTTGATTTATCAATTCAAAACTTGTATTTTCCGTTTCTTTCTGTTTTTGGCGAAGTTGCAATTTAAGAATAGTAAAACCACCAATAATATTGCGATTGATTTATTTTATATTGATTTGTTGTTTTAAAATATTCTTTAGAGGAATAACATTATAAGTGTTAGTATCACTCCTCCAATAGCGTAGTACATTCCTTTTTTGAAAATAGGCATACTTGGTAAAAACATCCAAAATGCAGAAAGTACAAAGAAAAGTAATGATAATCCGAAAAAGATATTGAAGAAATAAAGCGGACTGTTGGTAGTTGCTTTATGTAATCGTTCCATTTTTTCAAGAACGAAGGGCAGCTTCATTTTTGTCACAGTTGCTAATCCTGTTGCTTGATTGTAATTACCATCTTTAAAGTAAAGGGTATCACCTTCTTTTCGGTCTACTTTTACAGCCATCCGTAATTTTGGGCTTAATTCGCCACCTGTTAGGTTAGTTTCTAACTGTCGGGTTTCAATGGTTTTAGATTTTAAGAAATTTGTTTCTCTAAAAATCATGATGATCCCACTAATGGCATACATAGCCATTACACCGACTAAGAAAAATCCTAAATACCGGTGTAGAACCCTAGTTTTTAAACTTATTTGTCTATTATTTAACTTCATGTCTGTTATTTCTTAAATATTTTATCAATTAGAACTATCTCTTGTAACTCTTTGATAAATTTATCTTTATCTGATAGTTTACTTAAAAATTCTTGATTAGCTGCCGAGGCGATTTTAAAGGCATTATTAAAAGTATTTATGCCTTTTAAGGTAAGAAATACACATTTCGCTCGGGTATCTGTTTTGTGTTCTTTTCTTTCTATAAAACCTTTTTTTTCGAGAGTACGAAGTACTTTAGAAACCATCATAGTGTCAGTATTACTGCGCTCTGCAATTGCTTTTTGTGTAACAACATTCGATTCCTTTAGTAATGACCTTAGTGCAGATATCATAGCGAATTGAGTATGCGTTAAATCTATTTTATCTAATATTCTTGTTTTCCTTTTTTGTTAATTACAATTAGTTACATCAACACCTAATCTTACCCAATCGTATCTATCTGGGGAATCAGGGTCTTGAAAGTTAATTCTATCTCCTTCACACTCAAATATAAGTGGAAGGACTTGTATGTTACCAAAATTTAAATCAATAGTTAAAATACCTTCTTCAAATGTATATCCGTTAGTTTCAGGGATGGAATTAGAATCTCCTGCTTCAAATGTTTCATATTGAGATTCGCAATCATCTCCAATACAATAATAGGTGTATCTTATTCCATCTTCAAAAATATACATTGTATTCGAAATACCTTGCTCACTTATACCAGATGTTTCTGAAGCAAATAGCCATTTACCTTCAATATCATAAACTGTTTGAGTTTCATATGGATAATCTTGCTTACAGCTCATCACAACTATTGTTAATAGTAATAGTAATTTTTTCATATTATTTTGATTTATTTTTATAATTCACTATGCATCCTAACATTCCTACCTTATCGATTAATTATTCACTAATACTTTTTTTCTTTTAGATAACACTATTACTTATGATTAGTGGCGTATTTAAGCACCTAATTTAGCAAATAAAAACTGAATAGAAAATCCGCGAGGATTTTCGTAAGTAAGCTTGAACTAGCCATTAATTATATATGGTATTAAAAGTAGTATTTGTTTTACTAAATGTAAAGTATATTTGTCTAATAGTTTTATTTGTTTTACATTTATTGAAATTTAAATCCATTTATTATGAAACTAAATTTTTTATTTCCCAATAAGTTCAAAAAAATCGGTTGGTTTACACTTATTCCGTCCGCAATTATTGGTTTGGTAACACTTATTTATGAATATGAACCAAGCTTTTTAGACTTCAATGTTCCTGCTATTTTTGTAGATGAAATCACACTTTCTGAAAGTAAGCGACTTTTTGGAATGGTCAATAATAATATTCTCAATGAGATTCTCGGGGTTTTAATTATTATCAGTTCTTTACTTGTTGCTTTTTCCAAAGAAAAATTAGAGGATGAATATATTTCCAAAATTAGGTTAGAATCTTTGGTTTGGGCTGTTTATGTTAATTATGGAGTTCTTTTGTTTTCGTTTTTATTCATTTATAATTTCTCGTTTTTATGGGTTATGATATTTAATATGTTTACAGTCTTGTTATTTTTCATAATTAGATTTAACTGGCAAATTTCTAAATTAAAAAAATCAGCTTATTATGAAGAATAGTATAAAAATCGAAAGGGCAAAAAAAAATATTACTCAAGCTGAATTAGCAAGATTGGCAAAAGTTAGTAGGCAAACAATTAATGCAATGGAATTAGGGAAATATGTTCCTTCCACAGTTTTGTCTTTAAGGTTAGCTAAAATTTTTGAAGTTGAAATTAGCGAAATATTTACTTTGGAAGATTCGGATTGGGATTAGGTCATATTACTGCTAACGGTTAGTATATGAAAAGTAGGCGATTTCGATGTATGAAACTTTCGGTAAAGCACAAATTTTGATACGAGCCAAAAGCCTTGAATTTTGCACTATTTCACCAATTTTTATATACATTGTTACCTGCAGGCTTTACTTTTTAGATATTATTAATTTATGAGTCACTTTTGCTGTTGAAGTTTCAAGTGAAATAAAATATACATTTCCTCTTTCTAGTTTGTCTATTTCTTTTTGAAAATGATTAGTTCCTATTGTTGGGTTCTCTAAATCGACTTTATCAATGATAGAACCTTTTAAATCATAAATGGATAGTGTAACTTTTTCGCTTTTAATCAAATTATAAGAAATATTTAAAATTCCATCATTAGGGTTAGGGTAAATTGTTAAATTGAGATTACTGGTACTAGATTGATTAAATTCATCAATTGACAATGGAGTTGGTTGTTTTATATAAACTTTAAATATTTGACTATTGGCATTACTTTGAGAACCATCATTAATAAAAAATATATTAGGTTGAGAACTGCTAATCCCTCCAAAAATATAGCCAATTAAAGTACTATCAATTGTTACACTATCTAGTTTAAAAACCTCATTATCAAAATGTGGAAAGTTTAGATTTGGAATAAATTCTGCTCCAGCACCAAGAAGGGAAGGCATAACTATAGGGAGTTTATATTCAGCCAAATTTCCATTATTATCTCTTGTAACTCTTGCTATTGTATTTACAAATGGAACATTGTCGTCTTGTACTAAAGTACCTGAGCTATCATAAAACTGTGCAATTCCACCAAAAAAAACATTGTGCATTTCATTGCTACTCACCGAATAGATAGGTAAAACAGGACAATGATAATGGTTGTAATATTGTTGAAATGAATTGTTTACAGCGTAAGTGTTAGAATCTACAGTTACAGAATTTAGAAATGGTAAATCTACATTTGTTTGAAAAACACCAGAAAACATTGTTATACCTTGATCTCCATTTGGTAAAATTTGTTGTTCTGCATTATAATCTCTTCTATGAAGATTGGCTGCATCATTATGCGGAGCTAAATGATTAATAGTAATTGTAGTACCATCATCTAAAAGATTAAATTTTCTTATTGCATTAGTGTATTCTTGTGTGAATCCAGGCCCATTGTTTGGTCCCATAGGGTTGTATCTTCCTATAAATTTCTGCCCTCCCAGTAAATAATATGTGTCGTTTATTTTTTTTAATCTACCTCCTGTTACTTGAAATTGTGTGTCTGTAATTTGTCTAAAATAGCTCGTAAAATTGGAACTGCTTATTACTGAATTTATTACGTCAGAAACTTTAATTGCTGTTAATTTGTCAAAAGTAGTATGGTCGCCAGCCGTTGCACTGTATCCATAACCGCCCAAAAAATATAAATAATCACCTTCTTGATAAAACTCCATATTGGTAGAACTTAAGTGCTCTTGAATAAAGGTTGGTAAGGAAGTTAAAGGAGCAGACCATTTTTGTAGTGAAACAGGATCTACGACTATAAGCTGATTATTATGACCTGCAATATCAAACGAAGCAAAAGGCTGTCTTTGGTGTAAGCCATCTAAGCGACCACCAATAATTAACCATTTGCCATTAGCTTGACCATAAGCATAAGATTGAATACCTCCTAAACCTGATATGCTTATAGGTTCAATAGTAATTTCGAAAGGAGCAGTTTGAGCATTTGTTGATTCCCAAATTGCTAGAATGAATGCTGTTGTAAAAAAAATCCTGAGTAGTTTCATTGTTTAAAATATTATTTTGATAGTCTGTGTTTTATGGTTTCTGATATAGGTAAGTTTATACTTTTTATTTACTTTGAGTTGCGACAAAGCTTCCATGTAAGAGTATATTTCAGTTATTTTGAATGCATCTATTTTAGTAATGATGTCTCCTTTTTGTAAACCATATTTATGTGCGATTCTATCTTCTATGATTTCTTGAATATGAAGCCCATCTCCATAATCAGTATAGTCAGGGAAAATTCCTAATGTTACTTTAAATGTCGCATTACTTTTTTTTGTTTTAAATTTTGTTTCGCTAAATTCTAAATCAGGATTCATTGACAGAGTATCTATGATAGACTTTGAATATTCAATTATTGAGTTCGTTTTTACATAATTTATTTTATGAGCATCATCACTAGGTTTATGATAATCGGTATGTAGTCCAGTAAAGAAGAATAGTACGGGTATGTTTTGTAAATAAAAAGAAGTATGGTCAGAAGGACCAACACCACTCGAATCAATTTTCAACTTAAACTCGCTAGGCTTGTTTTTGTAAACAATATCATTTAAGCGAGGAGAAGTGCCTATACCTCCAATATTAAGAGTGTTGGTAGAATCCATCCTGCCTATCATATCAAAGTTTATCATAAAAGAAACACTTGGGTATTCCTTCTTTATTATTTCTGCTAAAGATTTCGACCCCATTAATCCTAATTCCTCACCCGAAAAACAAGCGAATATAAAATTTACAGGCTCTTTAATATTGTTAATACTATAGATATTGGCTAGTTCTAAAACTGCAGAAACTCCCGAGGCATTATCATCTGCTCCATTGTGAATCATTCCTTTTCCTTTTGAGTCGGTAGATAAATTGTATTCATTATAGCCCAAATGGTCATAATGTGCACCTACTATAAAAGTGTGTTTCCTACCATTGTCTATATAACCTATTACATTAATACCTGATACAGTATCTGTACTTTTATTTAAACTATGTGGATTTAGGTTATAATTAAACGAAAATGGTAGTTCGAATTCTCTATTTTGTAGAGGAATAAGATTTAACTCTTTGAAATATTTAGCAATATACTCAGAAGCCATTTTTTCACCTTTTGACCCAACCAATCTACCTTCCATAGCATCTGAAGAAAGAGTTATGATATGTTGTTTAACCCGAATACTGTCTATCTGTGATAAAGCGATATTATAATAGAGTAATAATAATGGTGTAATAATTATTTTTAGTAGGTGGCTCATTTATTTTGTTATTCTTTGAAAATTAATAGTCTTCTGGTTTTTCAAAGGTGATATTAATTATTGTTATTTATTGTAATAAAAGTTACACAGGGTTTCCCGCTTGCAGGTAACGTTGTTGCCTATGATTAGTGGCGTATTTAAGCACCTAATTTAGCAAACAAAAACCGAATAGAAAATCCGCGAGGATTTTCGTAAGTAGGCTTGAACTAGCAATAAATTATATACGGCTTAAGTTTGTCTTTTAATAAATTTGGTACTTAATCAGAAAGAATAAAAGAGAGAATTAAGGTTAATATACACGGTGAAGCTTTTGACTTCGACAACATTGGTAATCCTCTCTCTTTTCTACTACAAATCACGTTCAGTTCTGTGAGACCTAGATCTCGTTTTCAAGTTGTTGTGAGTATGAGTAGGTTATTCTTTCATAAATCAGTTCTTATGAATAAATATAATGAAATTTTTGGAGTTGACATTAGCAAAGATGTGTTTGATGTTTATGGAAGTAAAAGCGGTCATAATCAATTTAAAAATGATGCCTCTGGGTTTAATTTTTTTCTAAAAAGTCTTCCTAAAAAATCATTAGTAATAATGGAAGCAACAGGCTATTATCATTACAGATTAGCACAGTTTTTACACAAGAAAGCACAAATAGTTTCAGTTGTGAATCCTTTGTCAGTAAAGCGTTTCATTCAAATGAAATTAGCTAAAGTAAAAACAGATAAAAGCGATGCCAAATCAATTTGTGAGTATGGAATAGTGAATGAAGTTCCATTGTATAATGCGTTAACAGACGTTCAAAGTGAATGTTTGCAGCTGTTTAGATTGATGGATAGTTTTATAAAGAAACGTACCGCAACAAAGAACAAACTGCATGGAGAAGAAGTATTGGGCATTCCTTCAAGTTGGGTGTATCGCTCCTTAAAAAGAGATAAAAAACATTTAGACAAAGAGCTTTTAGGAATTGAGAAACAACTTCTCTCTTTAGTAAGACAAGATCAACAAGCTCAATTAACGTTATTACAAAGTATCCCAGGAATAGGAATAAAAACAGCTTTATTTTTAATTGTTGTAACAGATGGTTTTAAGAAGTTTGAAACTGCTTCACAATTGTGCAGTTATGTAGGAATCACTCCAACAATTAGAGAGTCTGGGAGTAGTGTAAGAGGACGAAGTAGAATCAGTAAGGTTGGGAATAGAAAGTTGAGAAACCTCTTATTTCTATGCTCATTTAGTGCTAGTAAACAAAACAAGGGCTGTAGAGAGATTTATGAACGAATTGTAAATAAAGGTAAGAGTAAGAAATTAGCATTGATAGCGGTTTCTAATAAATTACTAAAACAAAGTTTTGCCATTGCAAAATCAGGAAATCCATATGATGCAAGTTTTGTTTCAGTATTGAAAGTTAAGTAATAAAATCTTCCATAAAAAAACAAGAAAAAAGCTTAAAAGGAGTTTTTAAGCTTAGAAGACTAATGAATAAAATTAATGAAGAAAATAGTTGTTTTTTAACTCAGTTCTTTGTTATGGGCTTTTATTTTTTTATTCGACTTATTTCCCACAGTTTAATAATCCAAACTCCATCTGATTTCTTGTACCATAAATCCGTAATTCCACCTTTTTCTTGAATTTTTCCAAATTGTAATTCGGCATTTGTTTTATATCTAAATTCTTGTTTACCGATACTTTCCAAATATTCAATTACTTTGGTGTTTTTTGTGTTATTTTCCAACTCGACAATATCTTTTGTTTTCTGTTCATTAGAAAGTAGAGAATTTATCTTGTATATTTTTTCTTTTAAATTTTGCACAATAATTTTGTTTTATACAAAAAAAGTACCTGACTCCTTAATTTTAAGAAGTCAGATAAAAAAATTAATTCTTTCTTGCTGCTCTCATTCCTGCTTTAAAACCTGTGTTATATCCATCTCTATAAGAATTTGAACTTTGACCAATTTTTGGTATAGGTGGAATTGGCGCTATTGGACAGATAGAATATTCTCCTTTTACATCTTTCCAACCTTCACAATGTCCATCTTCAAATCCTTTATCAAAATCTGATTGCATTACTACTTCTTTCACTTCTTTTACATTTGTTGAACCTTTAAACGACATTAAAAATGTTGTTCCAATTGCCATAACAGCGACTAATACTATTTTTTTCATATTTTCATGAATTTTATTTATACCTACTTCTGTTTAAAGTCTTTTTTCAGTTTGTTCCGACTTTTTTTTAATTGCCCATAACTAGTTATATTAAATCAAATATAAGGTATTTTACCTAAAAATTTCGGGATAACAAAACATTTCCCTTCTCATTATCAACTTTTTGTGCTTTTTGTAAAGCAATATCTAGCGGGTTTTGTATTTCCATTAAATCCTTTCGCTTTACATGGGTGTAAATCATTGTAGTCTCTGGCCTGGCATGTCCTAATAAAGACTGTATATATCTTATATCTACTCCGTTCTCTAATAAATGAGTTGCGTAGCTATGTCTCAATGTATGTGGGGTTACACGTCTTTTAACATTCGCTTTTAAACAACTTTTTCTTAAAAATTGTCGTACGCTCTCTGCACTGTATTTTTGATTATTATTGCCTTCAACAAAATATATTTTTGGTAAATAGCTGTAGTAGTAATTAGATAATAAAGGCATAAAACTATCTGCTAAACTCACATACCTATCCTTTCTGCCTTTGCCTTCTTTTACTATCAATTGTTTTCTCTCTAAATTAAAATCGGCCAAACGTAAATTAATCAATTCGCTAATTCTTAATCCACAAGAATATAACAATGCTATAATTGCCCGGTGTTTTAAGTTTTGTGTAGCGCTAATAATTCTTAAAACTTCTTCTTGAGACAATACATTGGGTAATTTTTTCGACTTTTTTGGACGCTCTAAGACTAAATTATCAATTTGAGTATGTGGATAAAACACAGTAAATAATTTTAAAGCACTTATAAACTGTCTTTGTGTGCTAATCGAATATTCTCTTTCTATAAAAACACTTTCAATAAATAAATCTACATCTTTTGATGTTAAATTATTTAATTCGTTTTTTGTATTAAAACCAATAAAATCGGCCATAAAATGGGTGTAGGTACTAATTGTACTTGCACTATACCTTTTACCTTTTAAATAAAGATAAAAACTATTTAGTAACTTTTTCTGATCAATATTTAAGTCTCTTTTAAATAACTTTTTAGAAGATAAATTTTTGGTATTTAATTGAGTAACATCCTTAAGGGCAGCTTTAATTTTTATCAAGTTATTACCATTGTCTTCGGTGTACCAACATTTTAAAGTCGAACTCCAGTATACAAAAGGCATTTTTCTTAAATAGTTTATTAAAGTATTATTGTAAGGGAATTTTAATAAAAGTTGTTTCTTTTTCTTGAATACCTTTTCTTCAAAATTAATGATTGGTAGCGCTTTCATCTCTTTTTCATTTGTTTAAAAGTACAAAAAAAATAGCTCAAAAGCAAAAATAAAGGCGGTCTATATAGACCACCTTTATAATTTTAATGTAATAAAAAAGTTATTTTTTAGATAACAAATCTCTAATTTCGGCAAGTAATTCTTCTTGAGAAGGCCCTTTTGGTGCCTCTGGTGCAGGTACTTCTTTCTTTTTAGTTTTGTTGTAAGATTTGATCATTAAAAACATTACAAAACCTACAATAACTAAATTGATAATACTATCTATCCAAGCGCCATATAAAATTGCATTTTCTGGTGTAGCTACTTTTCCTGTAGCGTCTAAAACTGCTTCAGTTAAAATAAATTTTTTGTCAGAAAAGCTAACACCACCAGTAAATAAGCCAACTACAGGCATTACAATGTTACTTACAAACCCTTTAACAACACTACCAATTGCACCTGCCATAATTACTGCAACAGCAAACTCGATAACGTTACCACCAGTAATAAATTCTTTAAATTCTTTAAACATTTTTTTATTTTTTAATTAATAATTAGATAGCGAATGTAATAAAAACTATTCTCTTTTTAATTTTTTTTGCACGCGAGCAGAAATTGCTGTTAAGGTTTCATAGGGTATTGTTTCTGATACGTTTGAGATATGTTGTATCATTTCTTGCGAATTAAATATCACAACCGCATCGCCTTCTTGGCAATCAATTAGGGTAACATCAACCATAATCATATCCATACAAACGTTGCCAATTATTTTTGCTTTCTTATTATTAATCAACACATATCCTTTGTTATTGCCCAACTTTCTAGACAAACCATCTGCATGGCCTATAGGAATTGTAGCAGTTTTACTTGCTTTTTTGGCAACAAAAGCTCTGTTGTAACCAACAGTTTCTCCGGGTTCTATCAAATGAATTTGAGAAATGATAGAAGTTAAATTATGAGTGTTTTTTAATGCAGCAGTTTCAGCTACATCGTTTCCAAAACCATACAAACCAATTCCTATTCTTACCATATCAAACTGCGCTTTTGGGTAATTAATTACTCCAGAAGTGTTTAAAATATGCAACATAGGTTCATAACTAAGATGACTGTAAAACTGCTTTACAATGTAGGCGAAATTATGTATTTGATTGGTAGTAAACTCTTGTTCTTCTGGGTCTTCGCTAGCCGCTAAATGAGAAAACAAAGAAGTAACTTTAATATGTGATGTTTCTTTAAGACTGCTAAGTATTTTAGGGACATCTGTATGCCAAAACCCCAATCTATTTAAACCAGTATTAAATTTTATATGCACAGGATAATTCATTAAAGGAGCCTCGTCTGCAAGCTTTAAAAATGCATTAAAAATTTTAAAATTATATAAATTTGGCTCCAATCTATAAGAAATGATGGCTTTTAAATTTGGTATTTGAGGGTGCAATACCAATATAGGTGTTTTTACACCAGCATCTCTTAAAGCAATGCCTTCTTGGGTATATGCTACGGCAAAATAGGCAACTTTGTCTTCTAAAAATTTTGCAACTTGTACTCCATCACTGCCATAGCCAAAAGCTTTAACAACTGCTAAAATTTTTGTTTCTGGGGCTAACTTTTTCTTAAAATAATGTAAGTTGTGTTCTAAAGCAGTACCATTTATTTCTAAAACCGTAACATTTGTATTCATAGTTGTTAAATGCTATAATTGCTCTTTTTTATGATGTTTTGTTTTCTTCGGATGTTATTTCTTCGGATGCTATATCAGATGATTCTGCTTGTTTTTTAATGGCTTTGTAATAAGCAGCTCTACTAAGTGGTTCATAAGATTGAGTTTCACCTAATAAAACTAATGCATCATTTTTTGCTTTTCTAAAACTATAATGCGCCAAATTACCGGTATGGGTACAAACAGCATGCACCTTGGTAACATACTCTGCAGTAGCCATTAAGGCAGGCATTGGTCCAAAAGGATTTCCTTTAAAATCCATATCTAGACCCGCAACAATAACACGAATGCCTCTGTTGGCTAAGTCGTTACAAACAGACACAATTTCATCATCAAAAAATTGGGCTTCATCAATACCAACAACATCAACATCATTTGCTAATAAACGAATATTTGATGCTATTTGTACCGGTGTAGATCGTATTCTGTTATCATTATGAGAAACAACTTCTTCTTCATCATATCTAACATCAACCGAAGGTTTAAAAATTTCTACACGCTGTTTTGCAAATTGTGCTCGTTTTAAACGTCTTATTAATTCTTCTGTTTTACCAGAAAACATAGAACCACAAATTACTTCTATCCATCCAAATTGTTCTATGTGATTTACTGTATTTTCGAGAAACATTTTGTATTTTTATGCGTTAGAATTTTAAAGTTAAAAACAACCTTATCTTTTAAACAAATTTAAGATTATTTACTCATATAATAGAACATCAATTTACAACTTATGCACAAAAGATTAGAAACCGATTTAATAAGTTTAGCGCATAGCATATTAAAAATGAAAAATAAAGCAGATGTTTTTGCTTTAAAAGAAAAATCTAAAGAGCTCTACGAAAAATTATCGGTATTAGCTTTTGTAGAAGAATACGTAAATACAACCCCTAATTTAGAAGACACAAAAGAAACATTAACCAAATTAGCATCGGTTGCTTTCGAAATTAAACAGACTAAAGAAGACATACAAGAACTAGAAGTAGCAGTAGAAGAGACAGTTGTAAGTAAAGAGGAAATAACCAACTTGGTTGCCGAAAAAGAAGAAATAATTGAGCCAGAAATACCAGCAAAAGAAATCTTAGCAGAGGCTGTAGCAGAAGAAATTATAGAACAACCTTTTGATGAATTGGAGCGTCTATTATCTTCTGAAGAGGTTTTTACAGAAGAGAGTGTTGTAAATGCTGTGGAAACAGAAGCGCCCAAACAAGTTTCTTTAGAAGAAGAATTAAAAGATACTATTTCTGTGGATGAAATGGCAACTTTGTTCGATTTTCCTGAATCAAAATCTTTAAATGACACCTTAAATTCAAGCATACAAATTGGTTTAAACGATCGCATTGCGTTTGTTAAAAACTTGTTTAACGACAGTCAAGAAGATTTTAATAGGGTAATGTCTCAATTAAACTCTTACAACACAGAAAAAGAGGCGAAAAAGTTTATTTCTAAAATGGTAAAGCCCGATTATAATTGGGAAGGGAAAGAGGATTTAGAAACTCGTTTTTTAGAAATTATAGCACGCAAATTTGCCTAAAAACATTGCTCTTGAAACCTATTTTAATTCATACTCATTTTCATAAACGAAGAACAGGTGTTACGCGAAGTATCGAAAATGTATTGCCTTTTTTAAGTAAAAAGATTGAAACCTATATCTATGGTTACAATGTAGATGGATTAAAAATTTCTAAAGGCGACTTAAAAAAACTCTTATTTTCGAAAACAAAAGTTATAGTTCATTGCCACAGAAATAACGAACTTTTAAGAATGTTATTTTACAGGTTTTTAGGAGCTAAATTTACTTTAATTGCAACCAGACATTCAGATACAGAACCTTCTTGGTTAACAATGTTTTTGTTGAAAAAAGCAGATAAAGTAATTACGCTTATCGATCAGATGGGTAAAAATTTAGGAATTAAAAATACGGTTATTGGGCATGGTGTTAATGTGCAACAATTTATACCTAAAAATGAGGTTGTTTTAAAAGAAGTTGCTCAAAAAAAAATCATTCTTTGTGCTGGTAGAGTTCGAAAATCTAAAGGACATCTAACACTTTTAAATGCCGCCAAAGTTTTACAGAAACATAAAGATTGGGCTTTAGTAGTTGTTGGTACTGTAGATAAGCCAGCTTTTTTAGACGAGTTAAAAATAATATCACAAACATTAGAAATAGATAAACAAGTTTACTTTATACAAGAAACAACCAATATCGTTTCTTATTATCAAGCGGCTAATATTGTGGCAGTGCCAAGTTTTACAGAAGGATTTTCTTTGGTTACGCTAGAGGCAATGTCTGTAGGTTGTTCAGTAATTGCCACAAAAAATGTTGGAGTGCATTCTACATTAATAAAGCATGCAAAAAATGGTTATCTGTTTGCAGCAGGAAATGTTGGAGAGTTAGAGAACCTCTTTTTAAAAATGATAGAAGATAAATCCCTAAATACAGGTGCAAATGCTAGAGAAACAATTTTAGAACATTGGAGCGCTCAAAAAGAAGCAGAAAATTTATTAAAGTTGTACTTATCGGCTTAAATTTTAGCTAATTTTTCTTTTAAAGACTCAATTACTTTTTTGCTATTACCTATAAAAATTTCTTGATCAACCATAAAAACAGGGCGCTTTAAAAAAGTGTATTCTTCTAAAATTAATTGTTTGTAATCTTGCTCGCTAATTACTTGCTCTTTTAAATTTCTGGCTTTGTACAACTGCGCTCGTTTGTTAAATAGCGCCTCATAACTACCAGCTAATAAAAACATTTCTTCTAGCTGATTGGCTGTAATAGCGTTTGTTTTTATTTCTTGAAGCTCGAAATTAGTAGTGTTTATTTCTTTTAAAATTCTTTGGCAAGTACTACAAGTTTTTAAAAAATAGACTTTCTTCATTTTAATAAATTATATTTACACTTCAAAATTACACATAAAAATGAAAATACAATTCGAAGTTTTAAAAAAATCTAGAGAGCTTGTTTTAAAAGAATTAGATAATTTAACATTAGAGCAAATACATACCATACCTACAGGATTTAAAAATAGCATTGCTTGGAATGTGGCTCATATAGTAGTTACACAACAATTGCTACATTATAAATTGGCAAACTTAAACTGTTTGTGTCCAGATGAATTAATTGACGAGCACAAAAAAGGAACCTTACCAACAAAAGTTTTTACAGAAGAAGAGTTTGATGAGGTAAAAGATTTATTAATAGGTTTACCAGATACTTTAGAAGAAGATTTTAATGCAGGTATTTTCGAAAGCTATTCAAATTATCCAACAAGTACAGGCGTTATTTTAGATTCTATAGAAACTGCCATTACGTTTAATAATTTTCATGAAGGTATTCATTACGGTATTATTAGAGCCATCAAAAAGGTTTTATAATATTTTAAAAGGCTTTTTTATTTTGATGAATTAGTTGAATAACAAAAAAGTTTCAAAAAAATGAAATTTAATACCAAAGCCATTCACGGTGGCCAACAAGTAGAAAAAGAGACAGGCGCTTTGGCTACTCCAATATTTCAAACTTCTGCTTATGCAATTCAAACACCTGGTGTTGCACAAGAATATACGTATTCTAGAGGAAAAAATCCGACAAGAACTGCCTTAGAAAATAAATTAGCTGCCATAGAAAATGGTTCAGCTGCGTTTGCTTTTTCGTCGGGTTTAGCAGCTATAGACTGTGTTTTGAGAACACTTAAACCAGGAGACCAGATAATAACAGGCAATGATTTGTATGGTGGTACCTATCGTTTGTTTGCAGATATTTTTGATACATACGGATTGCAATTTATCTATGTAGACCTGTACAATGTAAAAAACATTACAGATAAGATTACAGATAAAACAAAGTTAATCTGGTTAGAAACTCCTACAAATCCGTTAATGAAAATTGTAGATATTAAGGCGGTAAGCAATGCGGTTCATCAAATTAATTCTTCAATTTTAGTAGCTGTAGACAACACTTTTGCAACACCCTATTTACAACAACCATTGTCTTTAGGTGCAGATATAGTGATGCACTCTGTAACAAAGTATTTAGGTGGTCATAGCGATTTAATTATGGGCGCTTTAATTGTTGATTGTAAAAAACTTGCACAAAAGCTACATTTTATTCAGTTTGCAGCCGGGGCAATTGCAGCACCTATGGATTCTTTTTTAGCGTTAAGAGGCATTAAAACCTTGCATATTAGAATGCAAAGACATTGCGAAAACGCAAATAAAATAGCTCATTTTTTAAAGAAACATCCAAAAGTTGATAAGGTATATTATCCGGGTTTTAAAGAGCATTTAAATTATGAAGTAGTCAAAAGGCAAATGAAAAATTTTGGAGGCACCGTTTCTTTTGAGTTAAAAGATAAAACGAGTGCAGCAACAATTTGTTTTTTAAAAAATACGCAACTTTTTACCTTGGCAGAATCTTTGGGCGGTGTAGAAAGTTTGGTAAATCATTCTGCAACCATGTCACACGCATCAATACCAAAAGATAAAAGATTAAAAATGGGTATTACAGATTCTTTGTTGCGCTTAAGTGTTGGTATAGAAGATGTAGATGATTTAATTGTAGATTTACAACAAGCGCTAACAGCGTAAATAATTATTAGCTTTTATTACAATTTATTTAATAAAATTTTTTATTAATTACCCCTTTATCGGTTGTAATAGAAATAAAATAGATCGCTTTTTTTAATAGAGTAGTACTTAAAATAATTTTTTTCAAATTAAGTTTTTCTTTAGCGTTAACTGTTGCTACTTGCTGTTCTAAAAAATTATAGATACTTATTTTTTTAACAACACTATTACTGTTATTAACGATAGATAATTTTTTATTATTTCTATTATGAGAAACTGTAAAATGAGTATTTAGTAGTTGGTTTTCTTCTAAATTTAAAACAGACTCTTTAAATGCTAGATAAAACCTGTCATCGTAATTACCAGGAGAAAGCGTTAGAGTTGCAATGGTGTCACTTAAATTATATATTAAATCTGTTTGATTATCTTTTAAATATACATTTTCAGAAATACCATATTTTTCATCTAATTTAAAAGTAACTTCTTTTAATTCTGATGCATACACCGAAAGTGGTATCAATAAATCTGAATTGTAATTTTCGATTCCGGTAATCACAAATGGCTCTTCTTTGTTATCAACTTTAAGTGCAATATCTGTGGGTTTTTTATCAAACATAATTGCATCATAACCATTCTCAAACCCTTGTGTAAGTCCTCTAAAACCAATGGCTAATTGACGTTTATAGGTTTCTGTGTCTGATATATTAAACTCAAACCCAATTCGTAATAACGGAAAAGAAGAGTTATTTACAGACGATCTGCTAAAAAAGGTTGAGTTTGCACCTAAAGTTTCAAAGACTCTTTGTCCGTTATTAAATTCAACAACTCCAGAGCCTGAACTAGTTCTGCCTACAAAAAAACCTTGTCCGACTGGTATAAATTTTTGGGGACTGATGCCACCATTAAAAGGAGTTCCCATACCAATTACCCTCGTAGCATAACCGCCAGAATAATCACCTACGTAATGAGAGTTATCTGTAGCCGATGAGTTGTAAAAATACAGTGTACCGTCTATGGCATTTTGATTGTCTGTTAAAAAGATATCTGCATCTATTGCCGAAGGATATGGATTGCCTAACAAACTGTAGTTGCCAGAATTTATGATTGATGTATAGGTGCCATCATTTGGTATTCCTTTAAATGTAAAATTTTGAACACCGCCTCCAGTACTTTTCATATTAAAACCTTCGCCTGGGTTTAATTGTTCTGTTGTAGGGCTTATTGGGTACGTCCAATTGGTGTCATCTACATGCTTGGCCAACCATCGTCCACTAATAGTAATTGGGCTTGTTTTAGAACCATCTAATGTGTGAATGTCTGTAAAATTTATATTTGGTGGATTCGTAGAGGCAGTTGTTGGCGAAGAGCCGTCTTTTAAAACTCCAGAAATTGTATATGTAGCACCGTTGGTTGTAACAGGTGAAGACCAATAACCTGATTGATAAGTGTTAACGGTTATGCTCTGTTGATCTCGATACAAATTACCAGAACCAGTTACTTGACTGGTACCATTTTGCATTTGTATCAATTGAGCATCGCCAATCAAACGAATTTCTCCATCTAACTGAATTCCATTAGCAACCGTTACGCTTTTTGCAGAAGCAACAACTAATGTACCTCCAGTCTCTACCTCAATATCTTTAACACTAGCATTTTCTGTAAGTTGCACAGAGCCATCTGCGGTAGATTTTACCAATAATTTTAAACAATTATCCGAAACTGAAGGTGCGTTTGCAGTACCAGAGCCATTGTAAAATTGTGTGTTGTCTAACACTATTTTTTCTTTGAACTCTATGGTAAAGTAATCGTTGTCTAAAAAAGCGACATTATTTGCTTGGTATAAACCAGAACCTATGGACGATAAATTGTAACTAGCGGTTGGCGATAACAAATTACTATCATTGTCTACAATTAACTTTAAATTTTCACAAGAAGGTTTATTAGACAGATCTATACCCGATAAATCTACAACAACGCTAACGGTACCTAAATTGTTTCTTTTACTTACACGCCAATTTGCAGAAATTCTCTCTTTGTAATTGTTTGTGTTGGTTGCAAAGGTTAGGTTCTCTTTGGTATTGCTTCCCCAGAACAAAAAATCATCATCGTTTAAATTACTTGGGGTATTCATTCTAACAATACCGGTCCCTTTGGAATCTGTGTGATTAGATCCGTCTGTTGCCTGACCAATTCCGGCTACATGATGATCAAAATTACCATTAGTTGGGGTGTCTTCATCATAATAATCTTCAGTTATAGAAATATTATCGTATTTAGCACTTAAATAATTGTCTACAATAATTTTTTGAACAGAAGTTAATCTAGTATTGTATAAGATCACCTCAAAAAAATCTCCACTCGCACGATCAACATTAGTTCCTATTGTATTGTAAGGAATACCAGTACTTGAAACCCCAATATTTCTGGTAGAAGCTTCATTATTTTTATTGAAGGAAACTATTGAAGAAGTATTCTCTTTATGAAAAGACAAAATAGAACGAATTCCGAAAGGTGAAGATAAACCAGAAGTATAATCTGAAACACCATATCTTGTTAAACCAATTTGACTAGTATTATTATGTTGCTCAGCTCTTAATGAAGTTGATGCTCCATCAAACAAAGCACTAGTTCTACCGGCATCAATGGGTGTAGTTACAAAAAAGACACTTGCGCCAATGTAAGCTCCTGCATTGGTTGCGTTTAAATACTGTGCATTAGATGCATAGGCATTAAAATTAACAGCATTGTATGTGCCAGTAATACTGTAAGTAGGTCGGTTAACGCTCGTTTGTGTAAAATTATTATTATTCCCACTGTAATCTGCCCAAGTAGATACAGCAGTGCTATTGGTTGGATTGTTAGACACATCTCCATCTGCGTCTAAATCATCACCTAACAACCATATTTTTAAGAAAGACGATCCATCGGTTTTACCAACTCCTCCAGGGCCCGTTTGTGCATTTGCGCTAACGAAGCATAAAATTAAAGCAAATAGAAAACAATGAGTCTTAATCAATGTGTAGGGTTTTATACTTAAAATTAATTTTAAATAATGACTTTTACGATGATAACACCTTTGTAAAAAAATTAACATTCCATTATAATTTTTAATACATTAAGGGGGATGAAATCTAAACTTATATTTTTTAAAGTATTCTTGCTAAATTATTGAATTTTAAAATGATATACAAATTAATAAGCTCTCTCGTTGTTGCCCTCATAGAAATTTATAAATGCTTGGTTTACTACACGATGCCCGCCATCTGTTGGGTAATCTCCTGTAAAATACCAGTCTCCTAAATTGTCTGGGCACGCAATGTGCAAGTTTTCTACCGATTGATAAATAACCTCTACCGTAGCATTAATACTGTCTGTTTTTAACATTTGTGCAATCTTAGCAGATACTTGCTCTCTAGTAAAAGGTGCATAAATCTCTTTAACATGATTTACAATTTTACTGTCTGGCAAGTTTTTTTGAGCAATCGATTTTTGATATACTTCATCTACAATATGGTATTGATTGGTTTCTTTTAACAAAGCCAATGCAGCTCTAAAAGCAATAAAATCTTCAATTTTTGCCATGTCAATTCCGTAACAATCTGGGTATCGAATTTGAGGTGCCGAAGAAACCACAACAATTTTCTTTGGATTTAAACGGTCTAAAATTTTAATAATACTTTTCTTTAACGTAGTTCCTCTAACAATACTATCGTCTATAATTACCAAGTTATCGGTTGGTTTTACAACACCATAAGTTACGTCATACACATGCGCTACCAAATCGTCTCTAGAATTGTCATCTGCAATAAACGTTCTTAATTTTGCGTCTTTAATAGCAATTTTTTCAAAACGTGGTCTTTCAGATAAAATTTCAGTTACTTTTTCTGCGGATAATTTAGTGCCACCTGCTAAAATTTTAGCGGTTTTTTGTTGATTTAAAACATCTTCTGCAGCTTCTGTCATTCCGTAAAACGAAGTTTCTGCTGTGTTTGGAATGTAAGAAAAAACCGAATTGGTAATGTCGTTGTCAATCGATTTTAATATTTCTGGAAATACTAGTTTTCCTAGATTTTTACGTTCTTCATAAATAGACGCATCACTTCCTCTAGAAAAATAAATACGCTCAAAAGAACAAGCCTTTTTCTCTTTCTGATCTAAAATAGATTTTACATCAATTTGTCCGTCTTTTTTAATAATCAATGCATGTCCTCTTTCTAATTCTTGCACTTTATCAATAGCAACATTAAAAACCGTCTGAATTACAGGTCTTTCTGAGGCAACCACCACAACTTCATCATCTTGATAATAAAAAGTAGGTCTTATTCCGGAAGGATCTCTTAAAACAAATGCGTCTCCATGCCCCACTAAACCTGCCATAGCATAACCGCCATCCCAGTTTTTAGCAGAACGTTGTAAAACATTTTGCAAATCTAAATGCTCTTCTATAAATGGCGAAGCGTCTTTTTTATTAAAACCAGCGTCTTTTGCTTTTGTATACAAACCAGCAACTTCATCTTCTAAAAAGTGCCCAATTTTTTCCATTACAGTTACCGTATCTGTAAACTCTTTTGGATGCTGCCCTAACTCTATTAACTCTTCTAGCATTTGCTTAGAGTTGGTCATATTAAAATTACCGGCAACAATTAAATTTTGATGTTTCCAGTTAGACTGACGTAAAAATGGATGCACACTTTCGATGCTATTTTTACCAAAAGTTCCGTAACGGACATGTCCTAAAAACAAGTTGCCTACATACGGCATGTTTTCTTCTTGCCAAGCTACATCGTCTTTTTTTGTTGGATTTTCTTCTAAAACACCGTTTAAACGATCGTTAATTTGCCCAAAAATATCTTGTATTGGTTGCGATTGATTAGAACGAACTCTACTAATATATCTAGTTCCTGGGTTTACATTAAACTTAACACTTGCAAAACCTGCACCATCTTGCCCACGGTTGTGTTGCTTTTCCATTAACAAATACATTTTGTTAATTCCGTAAAAGGCAGTTCCGTATTTGTCTTTATAATATTGTAACGGTTTTAACAATCTAACCATTGCAATTCCACATTCGTGTTTTAAAGCATCACTCATCGGTTTCTAGTATTTCGTTGTTGTGTTATGTAAAAAAAAATCCGCGTGTTTAAACGCGGATGTATTTGTTAATTTAATTCTATATCAAATTGTGTTAATTCTTTAAAAGCTTGCAAACGCGCTGCAACCTCTTCTTTTGTTAACTCTTGCATGCGCTCTGTACCAAATTTTTCTACACAGAAAGAGGCAAGGTTAGAGCCATAAATAATGGCGTTTTTCATGTTTTCGAAAGAAATGTCTTCTGTTTTTGCCAGATAACCACAAAAACCACCTGCAAAGGTGTCTCCTGCACCTGTTGGGTCAAAAACTTCAGCTAAAGGTAACGCTGGTGCAAAAAACATTTTGCCATCATTAAAAAGTAAAGCACCGTGCTCTCCTTTTTTAATAACTACATATTTTGGGCCCATTGTATGAATTTTCTTAGCAGCATTTACCAAAGAATATTCTCCGCTTAATTGACGTGCTTCTTCATCGTTAATGGTAATAACATCTACTCTTTTTAATACCGTATGTAAATCGTCTAAAGCAATATCCATCCAGAAATTCATGGTATCTAAAACCACTAATTTTGGTTTTTCTGTCATTTGATCTAATACAGAAGCTTGTGTTAACGGGTGTAAATTACCCAACATTACAATGCCAGCATCTTTAAAACTTTGTGGTACAACTGGTGTAAAAGTTTCTAAAACATTTAACTCTGTAATTAACGTATCACGAGAATTCATATCGTTATGATATTTACCACTCCAAAAGAATGTTTTTCCGTTAGGGTCTATTTCAATACCATCCGTATTAATGCCTTTCGCATTCATCATTTTAATATCAGTATCTAAAAAATCTGCTCCAACTACAGATACAACTCCGGTTTCTATACCAAATTGAGACGCTGCCAAACCTACATAGGTGCCAGAACCTCCTAATATTTTATCTGTTTTTCCGAAAGGAGTTTCAATAGCATCAAAAGCTACCGTACCAACTGCTAATAATTTACTCATTCTCTATATTTATAATTTTACTAAAAAATACCCAATTTTTATTGGCTATTTTATCTAAAGATTCCTCAATTTAAAGGAATCAGAATTTAAATTTAATCCGTATTTTTGTATTTTGAAATATACTTTTACGAAACCACAAAAATAAGTTTTAAAAATGACTATCAAAGAAATACAACAAGAAATTATTGACGAGTTTTCGATGTTTGATGATTGGATGGAGCGTTACGAATATATGATAGAACTTGGTAAATCTTTGCCTATTATTGACAACAAGTATAAGTTGGACGAAAATTTAATTAAAGGCTGTCAATCTAAAGTATGGTTGTATTCTGAGTTAGAAAATGAAACGATTAAATTTACAGCAGATAGTGATGCCATAATAACAAAGGGTATTGTAGCATTATTATTGCGTGTTTACTCGAACCAAAAGGCATCAGCTATTTTAGCAGCAGACACAAATTTTATTGACGAAATTGGTTTAAAAGAACATTTATCGCCAACAAGAGCAAACGGATTGGTTTCTATGCTAAAACAAATAAAAATGTATGCTATTGCACAGCAAGCTAAAATGTAAATATTTTAAGTGCATTTAAAAACACATAAAAATGACAGACAAAGAATTAGAAGAGATAGGAGATAAAATTGTAGGAGTTTTAAAAACAATTTACGATCCCGAAATACCAGTAGATATTTATGAGTTAGGCTTAATTTATGATGTTTTTGTCTCCGAAGAAAATAATGCAAAAATATTAATGACCTTAACGTCTCCTAACTGCCCAGTGGCAGAAAGTTTACCTAGAGATGTAGAAGATAAGGTAAAATCTTTAAAAGAAATTAATGAGTGTGAGGTAGAAATTACTTTCGATCCTACTTGGACAAACGAAATGATGAGTGAAGAGGCGAAGTTAGAATTGGGGATGCTTTAAATTACTGGTTACTGGAATTTAAAAAAAACACACAACTTTGAAACTTAAAGAAAAATGGAAGAAATAATTAATAGGGTTGCTAACAGCAAACTTAAAATATTTGATTTAGAGGAAATTTATCCAGAAGGGAAACGTGTTTTATTTGATGTAAAAGATTGGTTATTTCAAGAACTAATTTTAAAAGAAACCGATTTTAGAGATTCCGTAAAAAACCATGATTGGTCTCAATATAAAAATTGTTTTGTAGCTGTTACTTGCTCTGTAGATGCCATAATACCTTCTTGGGCATTTATGCTGGTTGCTGCAGAACTAATTCCTTTTGCAAATAAGGTAGTTATTGGAGATTTAGATCTTTTAGAAACTGTTTTATATCAAGAATTATTACAATTTATAGATTTTAGAGACTATACCGACAAACCCGTTATTATAAAAGGTTGTGCAAACAAACCAATTCCTAAAAGTGCATATGCTTTTCTAATAGAAAAACTACAGCCTATCGCCAGATCTATTCTCTTTGGCGAAGCTTGCTCTACTGTGCCTATTTACAAACCTAAAAAATAATTATCACATTTTTTTGATTGTCTTATTTTTGCTTTTAAAATTATAAAATAGTGCCAAGGTTATTCTTTTTTTTAGTTCTCTTTTTTTCTTCATGTATGTATGCACAGAAAAAAAAGAAAGACACCTTACCTGAACCAAAATGGAAAATTCACGGCAGGTTTGCTTTTGTATTTAACCAATCTTCATTTTCTAATTGGGCCTCTGGCGGGCAAAACACTGTAGCCGGAAACCTAAACGTTAATTATGATTTTAACTACAAGAAAAAGAACATCAACTGGGACAGTAGGTTGATAACAGGTTATGGCTTAAGTCATATTAGCGATAAAGGATATAGAAAAACAGACGACCGCATTGAAATAAACTCATTGTTTGGTTTTCGAACATCTAAATACTGGTTTTTTTCTTTTATTGGAAACTTTAAAACACAATATTCCGTTGGTTATAATTATAAAACAGAACCTGCAGAGCGTGTCTCTGATTTCTTCTCTCCAGCATACATAACGTTAGGTCCAGGAATGCTTTGGAAAAAATCTGACGACTTAAATTTAAACATTGCACCTGCCACAGCAAGATACACACTGGTTAGTGATTTTTTTTCAGGGAAATTTGGAGTATCAGAAGGTAGAAATACTGCTTTTAGTTTGGGTTTTAACTTGTCTGGGTATTTTAAATTTACAATTGCTAACAATGTAGAAATGGAAAATATTTTAACCTTATATTCTGATTATTTAGCTAATGTTGGGAATGTAGATGTAGATTATTTAACCAATATTCGTTTTAAAGTAAATAAAAATATAAAAATGCTGATGACATTTCATACCATTATAGATGATAACGCCTCTAGTAAAATACAATTTAGACAGTTGTTTGGCCTTGGCCTAAACTATAGTTTTCATGAAAAAGTGACTTATTAAAAGAAATATTGTCTTAAAAGTAAAAGTTTAATAATTAAAAAAATAAATTAAAAATATGAAGAAAGTTATTTTAGTGGTTGTTTTATCGTTTTTATACACCTTAACAAATGCACAAACAGCAGAAGAGCTAAAAGCAGAACAAGCACCTAAAAATGCAGAAATTGCTAAATTAAAAGGAGAAGTAGCTGCGTTACAAGCAAAAATAGATGCTTTGCCAGGTTGGAGAAAAGGTGCTTTTGGTACTGTTGGTGCAAGTTTATCTGGTTTTAATAACTGGTATGCTAGAAAAGCACCAACGGCTGAAGCTGGAAATATAGGAGTTACCGTAAATGGTTTTGCTAATTTAATTCAAGAAGATTTCTTTTGGAGGAATTCTGCAGTTATTAATTTAGGTTGGGTAAAACTAGATGAATCTGGTGTTTCTGGAGACGAAGGGTTTGATACAGCAACGGATGTTTTTACCATTAGCTCTTTATATGGTAAAAGATTGAATAAAAAATGGGCGCTATCTGCTTTAGGTGAATACAGAACCACAATAATAGATAATTTTAACAACCCTGGTTATTTAGATATAGGTGCCGGTGTAACTTGGACACCAACTAGCAATTTAGTAGTTGTAATGCATCCAGGAAATTACAATTTTGTTTTTAGTGACGGTGATACAGTATTTGAATCTTCTTTAGGAGCAAAAATTGTTGCAGATTATACCAATAAATATGGTGGTTTAAGTGTAAAATCTAACTTATCTATGTTTCAAAGTTACAATTCATCAGATTTATTTAACTGGACGTGGACAAACTCTTTTGGATATACAATCTGGAAAGGGATTGGTGTTGGTTTAGAAGTTGGTTTACGTAACAATAAGCAAGAAGCCTTAAACAATGCTTTAATTAATGATGCAAATGCTACTTTTAGCACTTTAGATAATAAGTTGCAATCATATTATTTATTAGGTTTAAGTTATGCCTTTTAATTGTTAACACTTATATTTACAAAACCTCAAGATTACTTTCTTGAGGTTTTTTTATTTTTAACTATTTTTATATCATAAAATATACAGCATGACCTTATTAATTTTATTTGCAACAATTTCTATTTTCTTTTCATTTTTGTGCTCTATTTTAGAAGCTGTTTTATTAAGTATAACACCCACATTTATCAATCTTAAAAAAAGTGAAGGAGAAGCTTTTGCTACTAATTTAGAAGTGCTTAAGAAAGATGTAGACAAGCCTTTAATAGCAATTTTAACTATTAATACAGTTGCACATACTGTAGGTGCAATATTGGTTGGTGTACAAGCAAAAGCGGCTTATGTTGAAATGTATGGAACGGTTGTTAAAACTTTTTTTGGAATTCAAATTACTGAAGATATTATGGTAGGTGTTGTTTCTACTATTATGACAATTTTAATATTGGTCGCATCAGAAATTATACCCAAAACAATTGGCGCTACTTATTGGAAACAGCTAGCCAATTTTACATCGAAAGCGTTAAACATAATGATTTTTCCATTAAAATGGACGGGTATTTTATGGTTATTACAGTTAACAACAAAGTTAATTGGTGCCAAAGGGCATGGAAGTGTTTTAAGTAGAGAGGGGTTTTTAGTGATGACAGAAATGGCTGAAAAAGAAGGTGTTTTTAGAGAAAGTGAAACTAAGGTTATTAAAAATTTACTAAGTTTTAAAGAGGTTAAAGTAAAGGAAGTAATGACTCCAAGGAGTGTCTTAAAAATTGCTGATGAAAAACAAACAATACAATCTTTTTATGACAGCCACAAAACATTACGTTATTCTAGAGTGCCACTTTTTTCTGGCAAAGAAGATCAAATAACTGGATATTTTTTAAAAGACAACCTTTTAGAAGCAATTATCAACGGCCAAGGAAACGCCCTTTTATCATCAATTAAAAGAAACATTATAATTACCAATAGAGAGCTAACAATACCTAATTTATTTGACAAGTTAATTAAAGAGAAAGAACATATTGCGTTAGTTGTGGATGAATATGGTTCTGTTAGCGGACTTATTTCTCAAGAAGATGTTATAGAAACATTATTAGGTTTAGAAATTATAGATGAAAGTGATTCTGTAGCAGATTTACAAGCTCATGCCAGAGAATCATGGAAAAATCGATTAAAAGATCTAGACATTCTTAAAAATGATGAGACCAATTAATGGTAATCTTACAAAAATTAATTACAAAATAAATAAAAAGGTAGATACGTTTTACTCTTCTAATTCTTCTTCTTTGTATTCATAATATAAGAAATCGTTGTACGGAAATCTTTGTATATGAATTTTTTTAATTTCTTGATAAGATTGCTCTTTAAACTCTTCTAAGTTATTTTTATTCAATGCAGATATAAATATAGACGGTACATCATAATCATTCATCCACGTTTTTTTCCAATCTTGAAGCGTATAGTGTTCTTTGCCTTTCTCGGTAGTAAGATCATCATCATCGATAGTTTTGTAAGAATAGGCATCAATTTTATTAAAAACCATTAAGGTTGGTTTGTCTGCACACTTAATATCTGCTAGAATATTGTTTACAGAGGCAATATGATCTTCAAAATTAGGATGAGAAATGTCTACAACATGTAGTAAAAGATCAGCTTCTCTAACTTCATCTAAGGTAGATTTAAATGATTCTACTAACTGTGTTGGTAATTTTCTTATAAACCCAACAGTATCGGTTAGTAAAAAAGGAATATTTTTAATAACCACTTTTCTAACAGTGGTATCTAATGTTGCAAACAGCTTGTTTTCTGCAAAAACATCACTTTTACTTATTACATTCATTAAGGTAGATTTACCAACATTGGTATATCCTACTAAGGCAACACGCACCATTTTACCACGGTTTTTACGCTGTATGCCCATTTGCTTATCGATGGTAATTAGCTTCTTTTTTAAGATGTTTATTTTATCACGAATAATACGTCTGTCTGTCTCTATTTCTGTTTCACCAGGTCCACGCATTCCGATACCCCCTTTTTGCTTGTCTAAGTGTGTCCAAAGTCTGGTTAATCTAGGTAGTAAGTATTGGCATTGTGCTAATTCTACTTGTGTTTTTGCAGAGCTTGTTTGAGCCCTTTGAGCAAAAATGTCTAAGATTAAATTGGTTCTATCTAAAATTTTACAGTCTAAAATTTTTTCTATGTTACGTATTTGTGCAGGTGATAATTCATCATCAAAGATGGCAGTACCTATGTTGTTACTGGCAATAAAATCTCTAACTTCTTCTAATTTACCAACACCTAAAAAAGTTTTAGGGTTTGGTTTCTCCATTTTTTGCACAAAACGTTTTACAGAGACGCCGCCTGCAGTTAATGTTAAGAATTCTAATTCGTCTAAATATTCGGTTGATTGGGTTTCATCTTGCTTTTGAGAGATAATACCAATTAAAACAGTTTTTTCAGAAATAACTTCGCGTTCGTCTATCATAGAATGCAAAAATACAAAGTTTTGTATTGTAAATACACAAAAAAATTACCTCTCTAGTTTTTTATAAAAGTTACGTTGATTTTAGCGGTATTAAGTTTGAAACAAAAAAAATGGTGCCAAAAATAAATTTGACACCACATAAATCAATCAACCAAAATTAATTCAAAAAAATAATAATAATTATCTTCTATGCAAATATAATAGTAATACTTTTAATAAAGTAGGCAAAACTAATTTTTTAACATATTTTTATAAAAAATCCAACTCATATTTTTAAACTAGCATGTTTAATATTTAGTTACTTTTACAAAAAATGCACTTATGATTGATTTTCTAAAAAGAAGATTACAGAATAAAAATAAAACAACAATTGGTTTTTATAATGTAGAAAATTTGTTTGATACATTAAATAACCCAACTACTTTTGATGATGATTATACTCCGGATGGGAAAAACCGATGGACAGACAAAAGATATACAGATAAACTTAAAAAATTAGGGAGTGTAATTGCTCAATTAGGGCAAAATGTTTCTAAGTTTCCGCCAGCAATTGTTGGATTGGTAGAGGTAGAGAATGCTAGGGTTGTAAAAGACTTGGTGCAATCTAAATACTTAAAAAAACACCATTATGGTTTTGTACATTATGATTCTCCGGATGAGCGTGGTATTGATGTTGCCCTTATTTACAATAAACAATTTTTTGAATATTTAGGTTCTAAAACACATGCTGTTTATTTAGAAAACGATGAAGGTGAAAGGGATTATACTAGAGATATTTTAGAGGTTACCGGACATTTACATGGCGAAATGGTTCATGTTTTTGTTAACCATTGGTCTTCTAGAAGAGAAGGAGTAGAAGAATCTGACCCAAAGAGAATGATTGCTGCCAAAACTTTAAAAAAGGGCATTCAAACAATTAGGGATACAAATTTTAATGCAAAAATTATTGTGATGGGCGATTTTAATGACGACCCAACTAGTAAAAGTGTAAAACTAATTGAAAACGAAGGTTTTATAAACCCAATGACTAGTTTGTGGGATAAAGATTATGTTGGATCTTTAACCTATGAAGGAAAATGGAATTTATTTGATCAGATTTTATTTTCTAAAAACTTTTTAGAGCAAAATACAGGAGCACTTACTTTTAAACACGCAGAGGTTTTTAATAAAAAGTGGCTAAAAGTATTTAAAGGAAAGTTAAAAGGAAGCCCTTTTAGAACTTATATTGGCCCTTGGTATCAAGGTGGTTTTTCAGACCATTTTCCGGTTTACGCATTTTTAGAGAAAGAAGACTAATCTTTACCTTGCTGTTTAAAAGCGTTTCTTAACTTTTCGTCATTTAAAATGTATTTTTTGTATTTACCATCTTTGTATCTGTAGTAAATAAATAAAGGCATAAATACAAATGAGAAAAATAAGACTCCTAATCCCATAACAATTTGAGCCTTTTCGTGTGCTGTATTTACTAAATAACCTCCGGTAATCATCCAAACTAAAAAGACAATAAATAATATTTTTAATGCTAATTTCATCCTACAAAATTACAAAAGTTATATCTTTAAATGCTAAATTAAATTAGAATGAAGTCTATTTTATTTTTTTTAACGGGGTTGCTCTTTTTTTCATGCAACCAACCAAAGAAACAACAACCAATGAACACAAAAGTAGTTATTGCCCATAGAGGCGCATCGGGGTATTTACCAGAACACACTTTAGAGGCAAAGGCAATGGCATTTGCAATGAATGTAGATTTTATTGAACAAGATTTGGTGTTAAGTAAAGATGATGTTCCTATTGTAATACACGATATTTATTTAGATGACGTTACGGATGTTGCTACAAAGTTTGCAGATAGAAAGAGAAACGATCATAGGTATTATGTAATTGATTTTACTTTTGAAGAATTACAAACCCTAGCCGTTTCTGAACGTTTTGATCGTGTTACTGGCAAACAATTTTATCCGAATAGATTTCCGAAAGAGAAAGGTAGTTTTAAATTACATTCTTTACAGCAAGAAATAGAATTGATTCAGGGTTTGAACCAAGCTACTGGAAAAAAAATCGGAATTTATCCAGAAATTAAAGACCCAGCATTTCATGCAAAAGAAGGTAAGCAGCTTACCGAAATTGTATTGCAAATACTGTCTGAATATGGTTACACCACCAAAAAAGATGCTTGCATTTTACAATGTTTTGATGCGAAAGAATTAGAGAGAATTCGTGTTGAATTAAAGTCTGATTTGTTTTTGTTGCAGTTAATGGAATTTCCAGAAGAGGTAAATAACTTAAAACATTTTGCAAGTTATGCAGATGGTATTGGCCCTTGGTACAAGCAAGTATTAGATAAAAAAATTCAAGAAAAATGGCAGTTTACATCTTTGGTTTCTGATGCACATGCACTTGGTTTAAAAGTGCATCCGTATACTTTTAGGGCAGACCAATTAGATGAGTTTTCTTCTTTTGATGATATGTTGCAAACTCTTTTAATTGATGCTAATGTAGATGGTGCTTTTACAGATTTTCCTGATTTGGTAGTTACTTTTCTGAATAAATAAGTAGTCTGATATTGAGGTAAACTTTTAAGCTATTACTAGCTGTTTTTACATATAAATCACTTCATTTAAAATAAAAATAGAAGCTAGCAAATAAGTTTAGCCCTGATTGAGTGGTGTGTTTGAGCTCTGCCGATTTTTATCGGCAAGCGAGTAACGAAAGCAGGAAATAGCTTCAAAAAAAACTAACTTGTTACCTCTATCAGTTTATTTCTATAGGCAGTAAGTAGTTTAGATTTAGAAATAAAACCTTTGTAAACACCCTCTTTTACAACAGGTAAATTCCAGGCATTACTGTCCTTAAATTTGTCCATTATTTTTTCTATAGAATCGGTTTCGTTAATAATTTCTGGAGCTGCTTTTAAAAAAGCATCTATGGTAACTGAGTTGTAAATTTCTGTGTCGAACATTACAGGTCTAATATCGTCTAACAGAACGATGCCTAAAAATTGATTGTTTTTATTTACAACCGGAAAAATATTTCTAGAAGATTTTGTTACTATTTTTTTTAGCATTTCACCCAATTTCATTTCTGGCTGTACAGCTTTAAAATTGGTTTCTATAAGGTTGTCTATTTGCATCATCATCATTACATTTTTGTCTTTATTATGTGTAATGAGTTCACCTCTTTGGGCCAATTTGTAGGTGTAAATTGAGTTAGAAACAAAATATTTTGTAAATGAAAATGAAATTGCCGCAACCAGCATTAGGGGAACAAATAAGTCATAACCGCCCGTAATTTCTGCAATTAAAAATATGGCGGTAAGTGGTGCATGTAAAACACCAGCCATTAAGCCTGTCATGCCAATTAGTGTAAAATTTGCTTCAGATACTTCGAAGCCCAAGCCCATATTGTTAATTATTTTACTAAAGGCATTGCCTAATGAAGCGCCCATGACCAATGTAGGAATAAAAATACCACCAACACCACCTGCAGCAAAGGTTGTACTCATTGCAATGGCTTTAAAAAAGGTTATTAGCAGTAAAATAAGAATGATGCTCCATATATTATTATGATCAAATGAAAAGGGCGTATTTCCTATAGCTGCAATATGATTTCCTTTTAATAAATTATTGATCAATCCGTAACCCTCACCGTACAATGAAGGAATTAAATATAAAATACCACCAATAATTACACTGCCTAAAATTAACCGAGTAAACCGTTTTTGAAATTGATAAAAGAATTTTCTAATGGCAAAATAGACCACCGAAAAATAAACCGAAATAATACCCGTAAAAACTCCAAAAATGGCATAGAAACCAAGTTCATTAATTTCGAATTTATCATTCAGTTCAAAACCTAATAAAACATCAGATCCAAGAAAAAGATACGAGGTTACAATAGCTGCTACAGATGCCAGTAAAAGTGGTACCAAAGAAACAAAAGCAATGTCTAAGCTAAATACCTCTAGTGCAAAAATAATACCTGCAATAGGTGCTTTAAACATAGAAGACATAGCGCCTGCAGTTGCGCAACCAATTAGTAGCATTCTTGTTTTTGTGTTTAAATGGAGTAGCTTAGAGGTGTAAGATGCTAAAGCTGTTCCTGCGCTTACTGCTGGTCCTTGTAGTCCTACAGAACCTCCAAAACCAACCGTAATTGGAGCAGTAATTAATGATGCATAAATATTGTATTTTGGTATGATTCCTTTTCTTTTAGAAATTGCGTGTAAGGTGGTAGAAATACCATGACCAATATGTTTTTTGAGCCAGGTTTTTTTAATAATTGCAACAATTAGCAACCCAATTATAGGGAATATAAAATATAAAGAGTTTTTAGATTCTTTTAAAAAATTAACAGATAATAATAATTGTATGTAATGCGTAATGTTTTTAAGTAAAACAGTACCAAAACCGGCTAAAAACCCTACAAAAACACTTAAAATATAGACAAATTGTCTTTCAGAAATATATTTATATCTCCAAATTAAAACCTTTTTTAGTAATTTGCTTATTGATGACATTTAGTAAGTTGATAAAATATCTGTTCCTAAATATTTGTTGTCTTTATTATAATACCAAGCTCTATTTTTAGGCATTTTAATATCATTTATTGTTTCTATACCAGACAACAAAATGTATTCTCCACTATTTTTTGTTTCTTTAAAAAACTGATACACTTCCATAGCAAAGGTTTTAGGGTTAAAATAAAAGTACCAAGTATCTTTACCAACTGCTTTGGTATAGGTTGCTTTTAAAACTAGATACTCTTTCCCTTTAAACTTTTTTCGTGCTACTTTTTGATGAATGATTGTGCCTGCATCTTTTAACTTCATTGGCAAACCATACAAATAGGTGTAATAATTCTGATACATTTTTGCACGCTCTTTACTCAAATTATTTTTGTCTAAAGTAGTTGAAGATAAATCGGTTTCTCCATTAAGACTTATAACAACCTCATTTTTGTCAATTTTATATGTTGTGTTATTAGTACCTCTTTTAGTATTCAAAGAAAAAAACTGTTCTTGTAAATCAATTGATATTTCACTAATTCTTTTGGGTGATTTAGGGGTTTCCATAACAACCTTAAAACTTCCCTTAAAAGTATCCCAATTATTATTTGGGTCGTGGTATTGTATTGCTTTTTCAAGCAACTGATTTCCTGTAATTTCTTGAGAATACACTTTAACGGCAAACAGAAGAAGTATAAAAAAGGTTGTTTTTTTCATCATTTAAAAATACTAAAAAAATCCCAGGCTACACAGCATGGGATTTTTATTGTACACTTTTGCAAACAGTATCATTTATTTTTGTTGCAGCGCTAACTGAATACTCAATTCTTTTAGTTGCTCGTTGTCTAAAGCTGCTGGCGCATCAATCATTACATCTCTACCAGAATTGTTTTTAGGAAAAGCAATAAAATCTCTAATGGTTTCTTGTCCGCCTAAAATAGCAACCAATCTATCTAAACCAAAAGCCAAACCACCATGAGGAGGCGCTCCGTACTCAAAGGCATCCATTAAAAAGCCAAACTGTGCTTTTGCTTCTTCCTCAGAAAAACCAAGATGTTTTAGCATGGTTGCTTGTAGTTGCTTGTCGTGAATTCTAATAGAACCACCACCAATTTCGTTACCGTTTAACACCAAATCGTAGGCATTTGCTTTTACGGCTCCAGGATCTGTTTCTAACAACTCCATTTGCCCAGGTTTTGGCGAAGTAAATGGATGGTGCATTGCATGGTAATTACCTGTTTCTTCATCTAATTCTAACAACGGAAAATCAATTACCCAAAGCGGCGCAAAAACTTTTGGATCTCTCAATCCTAAACGTTCTGCCAATTCCATTCTTAAAGCAGACATTTGTGCTCTTACTTTATTGGTTTCACCAGATAAAACACAGATTAAATCACCTGCTTTGGCACCAGTAGTTGTTGCCCATTTTGCCAAATCTTCTTGATCGTAAAATTTATCTACAGAAGATTTAAAAGTTCCGTCTTCGTTTACACGACAGTAAATCATTCCCAAAGCACCAACTTGTGGTCTTTTAACCCAGTCAATTAATTTGTCAATTTCTTTTCTTGTGTATGCGTTTCCACCAGGAACTGCAATACCAACAACCAATTCTGCGCTATTAAAAACGCCAAAATCTTTGTGTTGAGTTACCGCATTTAACTCACCAAACTCCATCCCAAAACGGATGTCTGGTTTGTCATTTCCATACAAACGCATGGCATCATCAAACAACATTCTAGGAAACTTATCTACCTCTAAATTGTGAATCTCTTTTAGTAAATGACGCGTTAAGCCTTCAAAAATATTTAAAATATCTTCTTGCTCTACAAATGCCATTTCACAGTCTATTTGTGTAAATTCTGGCTGTCTGTCTGCACGTAAATCTTCGTCTCTAAAACATTTTACAATCTGAAAATATTTATCCATTCCACCAACCATCAACAACTGTTTAAAGGTTTGCGGAGATTGTGGTAATGCATAAAACTGCCCTTCATTCATACGAGAAGGTACCACAAAATCTCTTGCTCCTTCAGGAGTTGATTTAATTAAATAAGGTGTTTCAACCTCAATAAAGGCTTGGTCAGACAAGTATTTTCTAACTTCCATTGCCACTTTATGACGAAAAATCAAACTGTCTTTTACAGGGTTTCTACGAATGTCTAAATACCTGTATTTCATACGAATATCTTCGCCGCCATCCGTTTCATTTTCAATAGTAAAAGGTGGTAATTTCGCTTTGTTAAGAATCTCAAGCTTGCTAACAAGTACCTCAATAGCACCTGTAGCCATATTTTGGTTTTTAGACTCACGCTCAATAACAGTTCCTGTTACCTGAATCACAAACTCTCTACCTAAAGATTTTGCTTTTTCCATCATTTCTTTTGGCGTACGCTCTTCGTCAAAAATTAACTGTGTAATTCCGTAACGATCACGCAGGTCTACCCAAATCATAAAACCTTTGTCTCTAGATTTCTGTACCCAACCGGCAAGCGTTACTTCAGTATTTATATGCGAGGCGTTTAATTCGCCACAAGAATGACTTCTATACATTGTAATTTTTAATTTATAATTCTATTTTTTTAGAATTCAGCTGCAAAATTAATCATTTTCTACTAAATATCTCTTTTTTGGGCGTTCATTTCTTCTCAGAAATGCCCCGCTTTTCGTTATATCTTTTTGCGAAAAACAAAAAGGATGTCACTTCAATCGGTAACGCAAGCATTTAGTTTGTAAATTTGTATTTTAAAGTAGATAACCAAAACATGAGTAAACTATATTTAGTGCCTACGCCAATTGGTAATTTAGAAGACATCACCTTTAGAGCAATTAGTGTTTTAAAAGACGTCGATTTTATTTTAGCAGAAGATACCAGAACTAGCGGAAAATTGTTGAAGCATTTTGAAATTGCTACGCAAATGCACAGTCATCATATGCATAACGAGCACAAATCTGTAAAAGGGGTTGTGCAAAGAATACAAAACGGAGAAACCTGTGCGTTAATTTCAGATGCTGGTACACCTGCCATTTCAGATCCGGGTTTTTTATTAACAAGAGCTTGTGTAGAAAACAACATTGAAGTAGATTGTTTACCAGGTGCAACAGCATTTGTACCTGCTTTGGTAAATTCTGGCTTGCCAAACGACAAGTTTGTTTTTGAAGGTTTTTTACCTGTAAAAAAAGGAAGACAAACGCGTTTATTGCTTCTTGCCGAAGAAACAAGAACCATAATTTTTTACGAAAGTCCGCATAAACTTGTAAAAACATTAAGCCATTTTGTAGAGTATTTTGGAGCAGAAAGAGCTGTTTCTGTTTCAAGAGAACTCACAAAAATGTTTGAAGAAACCATAAGAGGAACCGCAACAGAAGTATTAGCACATTACACCAACAAGCCGCCAAAAGGTGAAATTGTTATTATAGTGGGTGGTAAAAAATAAATTTATTTATAAATATTTATAATGAGCATACAAGAATTTAAGACAAAACTAAAAGGAAACCCAACTTCAATTTTATTTCTAGAAACCATGCAAGTAATTGAAGATAATTACAATTTTACACCAACCTCTTTTACAAACGGAGACATTACTAACAATGCAGGCGAAAACTCTGGTTCTTGCAAAGTATTTGCGTTTGCTGTGCATCAAAAGTTAACAAAAGAAGCAACTTTATTTTGCTTTGGAGAGCATTATAAAAATGTTTTAGAAGATGTTGATGGAGATTCTCATCAAAATATTCGTAATTTTATGAAAACTGGTTTTAAAGGATTGTCTTTTAATGAAAACACTTTAGTGGTAAAAGAGCGCTAATTTTATTAAAAACATTTAAAGCCGTTACTGTCTCTAATTCTATATATAATTCCAATTTGAAAAGAAGTTAAAGATTCTTTGTATTTATTTTCGGGAACATCTGCATTGATACCATCTATAAAATCAGAGTTGTATAAGTTTAAGGTTATTCTAGTGTCTATATCAAGATTTCTAAGAATGTTAAATCTAATACCACTTGTTAAACTTAATCCAATAGCATTTCCTTTTCCAATTTTTCTAGCTGAATCTAGCCTATATTTTTCTGGTAGTAACATTTCATTTGTCATCCAGTCACCTAGATCAGAAGTTAGGGTGTTTTGATAGCTAATTATATTAACTCCAGTACTAATATATGGACTTATTAAGTGTCTTACCCTTCCTAAACTACTATTAAATTCAGATAAGTCTCTAAAATGATATTCTATTTCTATACCTGCGCTATAACTTTTTACACTTCCTTTCATAGCTCTTAATAAGGTAGAAGTAATACCTGTACCATTTGCCCATTTCCCATTATGATATAAGTCTCTTTTAGTCTCTAAATTTATAGAAGTTCTTAGTAAAATATGGTTTTTTAGATCTTTTCTGCCTAACCAAGAACGTTGTAAATCATAAAAATATAAAGAGTGAGCAATCGAAAAAGAAGCCGCAGTTAAATCTATGTTACTGGCAGTATTATATCTTTGTCCGTAATCTGTTTGCATACTAGCATACCCGGCATAAAAACCAATGTCATGATTTAATTGTTGTGAATAAGATTTTGAACCACAGATAATTATTGCAAAAAATGTTAAAAAAATTCTCAAAAGTTTAGAGGCTTATTTATAAACAAATATAGGCTTATTTTTATAATTTCAAAGTTTAATTTTTAATTCTCAAAACATTCTTATCTAAATAATAATTTGCTCTTAACTTTAGGGGTTCTTCGTAGTAAATAATTTTTTCTGGTTGCAGATTTAGTAAATAATTACCAGTGTCCCATTTGTTATTTTTGTTAACATCTATAGTAGCTCTAATATAGTAGGTGTTTGGTTCTAGTAAATTGAAAACTAGTTTTTTACTGTTTTTTACAAAGTGTTTTTCTACAAGGTTTTTTTTCTTTTCCCCTTCAAGAATTTCAATAATTAATTGATGAGGTGTTTCGTTTTCTATGTCTACAGTAATTCTTCCATAGTCTTCAATTTCTTTAGTAGAAAAGCTAAAATTTAAAGTATCATTTTTTTGATTATAAATATCAAAAACACTTTCGGGTAGCATTTTTAAAGAATATTTTTGTTTAGGTTTTTTATCAAAAATTAGCGCAAATTTATTCTCTTTTTTAGAGAGATAATTGGTGTAAGAAACAGTAACTGAGTCTTTGTCAATAAGCTTTATTTTACTAGTATCTATGCTTACAATAGGAGTTGTGCTTTTGATAAATAAAGTATCTCTTAAATGAAGGGTTCTGCTAATAGAAGAACTGATTATTAAAGAGTCTATTTTCTTTTTTCTAAGCTTAACAGTAACTGAGTCTATAGTTTTATTATTTGATACAATAAAATTTAAAGAATCAGCTTCAAATGGTGTAAACCAAAAATTTAAAGTATCTTTATCTAACTCAAATTTAGAGATACTTTTAAAATTCTCAGGAGTTTTAGAAACAACGTCTATGCGTAAGGAGTCTATTTTTCCTTCATACCCAAAAGCTATTTTTCCCTTACTAATTTCTTTACCTCGTTTAAATTTATAAGGTAGATTTTCTTTAAAAATAGATATGTTATTTTTTAGGACACTGTCTCTTGGTAAAACGATAGTATCTGAGTAAAAACCAATTTCATCTTCTTTTGGATTAAAAATATAATCGCTGTTTTTTTCTTTTAGAGCCAATAAAAAATATTTACCTTCTTTAATATTGGTTAAATTAAATAACGAACTATCTAAAGAATTTGTAACATAGTTTGGTTTTTTGTTAAAAACTATAGAGTCATTAAAAGTACTGTCTATTTTGTATAAGAGTATATTTATATTTTTTGGCTTATCTGCTAAGAATGAATTTTTAACTTCTCCTTTTATTGATAATGAATCAATAAAATTACCTGTAGAAAAAATGTATTTAAAACTTTCTAATGGGTTTCCTTCATTATTGTCTTCAATAGAGTTTCCGAAATTTATAATATAGGTGGTGTTTTTTAATAATGTATCTAATATTTTTAAGTTTAAATATTTACTTGCTGTACTTTGTGGTGTTACCAATAAAGGATTTTTTAAAGGAGGTGATACTAAAAGCTGTTTGTTTAAATTTTTTAATTTAACAAACTCATTAAAGCTCAACTTTATTTCTTTTTTATTAAAATTGGTTGTTTTGTATGCCGGATTTGCTGTTACAAATAAAGGTGCTTCTTCGTCTTTCGGACCTCCTTCTGGTCTTCCTGTTCTAGCACATTGACTAAGTACAATAGTTAAAATAAAAAATAAAGCAACTCTAAAAAATGGTTTCACAAATAATAAATTTTTATACAAATTAACAATATATTTTTCATTTATGTAGCATAAATTTTAAGCAGTATATGCCATAGTTAAAATGCTAATTTTTACTTCGGTTGTCTTTTGTAAGGCTTTACTACAAGCTTCTAAAGTTGCCCCGGTTGTAATTACATCATCTACAAGTAAAAGATGTTTGTTTCTAATTATGTTTGTGTTTTTAGTAGTAAACTTTGTGTCGTTATTATTAAAACGCTCAAATCGAGATTTAATAGTTTGGGTTTTAGATGTTGATGTTCTTTGTAAAACACCCTCAAGAAATGGTTTGTTTAAATGTTTACTAATTGTTTTACCGAACTCTGAAACCTGATTGTATCCTCTAATTTTTTCCTTTTTAGGATGTAGTGGTACTGGTATAATAAAATCGATCTCAGCAAAAGAAGGATTATTTTTTATAATTTCACCCAACCAATTTCCCATTAAAACCCCAATTTGTTGGTTTCCTTTGTATTTTAGTTCATGAATCAATTTTTTAGTAATTCCTTGTTTTTTATAGTACAGTAAAGCATTCCCGAACTCAATGTTTACTTTTCCGTAGAAACTTTTAATAATTTTATTGTCTGAGTAACAGTTAAAATTAGTTAATGGTAAATCATGTCTGCAAAATGTGCAAATTATAGTTTCATTTTGCAGCAACTGCTGCTCGCAATTTGCACAAATCTTAGGATAAAAAACTTGAAATAAATCTTTTAGAATCGTCATTTTTTTTAAGAATTCCTTTTAAAGGTACGGATTTTAATTTACTAGAGAAGCGGCTAAAATTAGGCTTTAAAAAATGAAAAGGTTTTTCTTGAAAAATATAGGTAATCGCTTATCTTTGCCTTAATTATGGCAAAACAAGAAGATCAATTTAAAAAAGTATTATCGCACGCTAAAGAATATGGTTATGTTTTTCAGTCTTCTGAAATTTATGATGGATTAAGTGCGGTTTACGATTATGCTCAAAATGGAGTTGAGCTAAAAAAGAATATTAGAGATTATTGGTGGAAAGCAATGGTGCAAATGCATGAAAATATTGTAGGTATTGATGCCGCAATTCTAATGCACCCAACTACCTGGAAAGCTTCTGGGCATGTAGATGCTTTTAATGATCCTTTAATTGACAACAAAGATTCTAAAAAACGTTACAGAGCAGATGTCTTAATAGAAGATTATTGTGCTAAAATTGAAGCAAAAATAAATAAAGAGGTAGCCAAAGCAGCAAAACGTTTTGGAGACGAGTTTAATAAAGACGAGTTTTTAGCAACCAATCCAAGAGTTGTAGGCTATCAAGATAAAATAAATACCATTCTATCTAGAATGGGCAAGTCGTTAGCAGAAGAAAATTTAGCTGATGTAAAAGCATTGATTGAAGAGTTAGAAATAGCAGACCCGTTAACTGGTTCTAGAAACTGGACAGAGGTAAAGCAGTTTAATTTAATGTTTGGTACAAAGTTAGGAGCGTCTGCAGATACAGCCATGGATTTGTATTTAAGACCAGAAACCGCACAAGGTATTTTTGTAAACTTTTTAAATGTTCAAAAAACTGCTAGAATGAAAATTCCTTTCGGAATTGCACAAACTGGTAAAGCTTTTAGAAATGAAATTGTAGCGAGACAATTTATTTTTAGAATGCGTGAATTTGAACAAATGGAAATGCAATTTTTTGTAAAGCCAGGCACTCAAAAAGAGTGGTATGATACTTGGAAAGAAACACGATTAAAGTGGCACTTATCTTTAGGTATGGGTGCAGAAAATTATCGTTTTCATGACCATGATAAATTAGCACACTATGCAGATGCAGCAGCAGATATTGAGTTTAATTTTCCTTTCGGTTTTAAAGAATTAGAAGGCATTCATTCTCGGACAGATTTCGATTTAAAAGCACATGAAGAATTTTCTGGAAAAAAATTACAGTATTTCGATCATGAAGAAAATAAAAATTACGTACCCTATGTTGTAGAAACTTCTATCGGTTTAGATAGAATGTTTTTGGCTGTTTTTTCTAATTCTCTGCAAGAAGAAGAGTTAGAAAACGGAACAACAAGAACCGTTTTAAAATTACCTGCAGTTTTGGCTCCTTTTAAAGCCGCAGTTTTACCATTGGTTAAAAAAGATGGTTTGCCAGAGGTTGCCAGAGAAATTTTAGATGAGTTAAAATGGGATTTTAATGTTTTTTATGATGAAAAAGATGCGGTAGGTAAACGCTATAGAAGACAAGATGCTGCCGGTACACCTTTTTGTATTACTGTAGATCATCAAACTTTAGAAGATAAAACTGTTACCATAAGACACAGAGATTCAATGGATCAAAAGCGTGTTGCAATAGCCGACTTAAAAGAAATAATTAAGGCAGAAGTGGCTGTAAAAACTTGGTTACAGAAGATGTAATTTTAGTTACAATAAAAAAAGGCAGAATCTTAATGTAAGATTCAGCCTTTTTTTATTATCTATTATTTTTACTATGCTTTTTTTGAAGCGCAACAAGCCATTTTACAGTCTTCTTTACATTCCTTTTTACCTTCTTTCATTTCGCATTCTTTTTTACAAGAATCATTACAAGCATGCTTTTCTTTGTTAGATACTTCATTGGCTTTGTATAATTCGCCACCAGCAATACCGCCTACAAAAGCAATTAAATCTTGTTTAGAAGTTTTGCTAGCATCAAACTCTATGTTTGCAATACTGTCTGTAAAAATAACTTTTGCATCTATAACGCCTTCTTTTTTAGAAAGTTTAGATTGTATTGTTTTTGCACAACCAATCTCGCAAGTCATACCAGAAATAGCTAAAGAAACATGTTGCTTATTTTCGGCTAAAACTTCCGTTTTCTCTGCTTTTTTTTCTTGATTCTTACAACCTGTAAGAGTGAAACATGCAATTACGATTGCGAATATAATTTTTTGAATTTTCATTTTTGTTAGTGTTAAATTATCATACAAATTTATAAATATTCTTGCTGATATTTAAAGATTTATCGGATTTTTACACAAAATTTAAGCAACCTATGAACAATCAGCAGCAAAAATGGATGTACCTAATAATACTTTCTGTAGTTTGGGGAAGTTCTTTTATCTTGATGAAAAAGGCATTATTGGGCGTAACTCCGATTCAACTTGGTGCTTTAAGAATGATTTTTACAGCTATTTTTCTATTGTCAGTTGCTGCTTCATCCATAAGAAAAATTCAAAAAAAACATTGGAAATATATTTCATTAACAGCCTTGGCAGGTACTTTTATTCCTGGTTTTTTGTTTGCTTTTGCAATTACAAGTATTGACAGTGCTATTGTTTCTATATTAAATTCTTTAACGCCTTTTAATACACTAATTATTGGTGCATTTGTTTTTGGTTTTTCCTTTAAAAAGAGACAGTTTTATGGAATACTAATAGGTTTAATTGGTACTTTAATTTTGATTTTAAAGGGAGCAAATTTAAATCCCGATCAAAATTATTGGTATGCTATTTTAATAATTATTGCTTCAGTAGGATATGCTATAAATGCAAATATGATTAAAAAACATTTATATGATTTAGATGCCTTAGCAATTACAACAGGTAATTTTTTATTGTTATTATTTCCTGCAATTATAGTTTTAGTATGTACTAATTTTTTTAACGAATTTCTGTTTGATAAAAAAGGACTAGTGTCACTTGGTTATTTACTTATATTATCTATTGTTGGCACTGGTGTAGCCAAGACAATTTATAATAAGTTAGTGCAAATTTCAACGCCAGTTTTTTCTTCTTCGGTGACTTATTTAATTCCGATTGTTGCTATTTTCTGGGGAGCTTTAGATGGCGAAACATTAAGTTTAATTCAGATTTTAGGAGGTTTTGTTATTTTGTTAGGAGTTTACTTGGTAAATAAGAAGAAGTAGGTTTTTTAATAAATAATAGGTAATGTCTTATTAATTCGATTTTGTTTTATCAAATTATTTAATAATTTTAAATGTAAAAAAGAGTCAAAAAATTAATTTTGACTCTTTTTTTATGCTTGCTTTAATTTCTGTTTAGATTATTCAAAATCTGCATCAGAAACTCCTTCATTTATTTTGATTTCAGAAATTTTAAAATCTAAATTCATTGGGCCACTTTTTACACCAATTGCATGAGGGAATAAAATTCCATTTACTGCCTTGTAATCAGAAAATGTAGTAGGAATTTTTACTTCTTCTCCGTCAGGAGTTTTTACAGTTTTAACTTCTTTAATCTTTAAGCCAGATTTTAAGTAGTAAAAAACTTCAGTATCATTATATTTTAAAACAATAGCATTCTCGTTTTCAATTGGTTCAATTCTTATTAATTTTCCACTAGTGTATGCCAAGTCGTTAAAAAGAGCATTGCCTTTTGTAGCTTCAGATAATTGTTCTTCTGTCATAGGCATTTTATTACCTCTAGCTTCAGAGTAACCAGTTTTACCATTAAAAACGGTTTTTTGCATTACATTGCCCATCACAGAAATAGCTTGTGAACTTTTATTTTTATCACTTGCTTTCGTGATCATCATTATAGGAGTTCCTTGCACTGTTGCTTTCGAAACCATCATAATAGTTTTAACCGAATTTACCTTGTCTTCACCTCCAATAGCCATTATGTACTTATCAACAACATCTGCTGTAGTCATCCCATTAGGAATTGGCATTGTCATTTCTGGTTTTTCGGTAGCGTTTCCGTAGGCATCAAAATAGTTAATACGGTAGCCAGATTTCTCAAGATTATTTAAAACTTCTATTCCTTTTCCAGTAATTACTATTCTAGCATTATCTGCTTTAAAGTGTTTCAATGCTGCGTTTTGCACATCTTCTAAGGTAACTGCATTAATATTTTGAATGTAGTTTGCATAAAAGTCTTTTGGCAGGTTGTAACGTGCAATGTTAAGCGCATAACTTGCAGCAGTTCTTGGTTTTTGAACATCCATAACAAAGCTACCTATGTATTTTTCTTTTACATTTTTAAGCTCTTCTTCAGTAACTTTTTCAGTTCTTATTTTATTGATTTCTTTCTTAATCTCTACAACAGAACTATCTGTAACCATGTTTCTAACACTTGCAGTAGCTTTAAAACTAGCAGCATATCTATCTTGTCGGATACTAGAGTATGAACCGTAGGTATACCCTTTATTTTCACGTAGGTTTTGGAACAAACGTGCAGTGCCACCGCCACCAAGTATTTGATTTGCTAATAAAGTTGCGTAATAATCTTCATCACCTAATTTTAAATTGGTATTGTTGATTACTGCAATTTCAGATTGAACAGCATTAGACATGTTTATAAAATTAATTTCTGTAGCCGAAACATTTTCTGCAACAGGCATTTCTTGAGTAGGAATGGTTCCTTTATTCCAATCAGAAAATAATTTTTTCACTAATTTTTTAATTTCTTTTGGATTAATATCGCCTTCAATAATTAAATAAGCATTATTAGGTCTGTAATAATCTGTGTAAAATTGTTTAACATCTTCTAGATTTATTTTAGCAACACTCTCTTTACTTGTAAATTCTCCATAAGGATGATTTTTTCCGTAATTAAGAACATTTTCTACACGTCTAGCAATTGTAGTAACACTTTTTTCGTTAGATTTTATACCGTCTAAAGTTATTTTAACTTCTTTATCGAACTCTTCTTGAGAAAATTCAGAATTTTTAACTCCATCGGCCATCAATTCTAAAATTTCAGGAAAATATTTTGCTAAAGATGATGCGTATGCGCCACCGCTGTAAAAGTTAATATTAGCTCCTAAAAAATCTACTTTTTCATTAAATTCATCCTTTGTAATAGAAGCTGTGCCTCTTCCAAGTAAACTGCCCATCATGCTAGATACTCCAGCAATATCACCTTCAAATACAGGTTTGTTATCAATAGTCAAATTAGCCGATGCTCTAGGTAATTTATGGTTTTCTACCATAATTACTCGCATTCCGTTTTTTAGTTTAAATTCTTTTGCTTTACCAAGTTTTACTACCGGATCTGGTCCTGGCTTAGGCATTTTACTTCTATCAATTTGTGCGTTTAAAGCAAAAGACATAGTTACTATTGCTATTAACGATAAAATTTTTGTTTTCATAATTAGTGTGTCTTTTGATTTATTTTTTCTTTGGAAGGTATTCTAAAATTAAACGTTGGTTAGGGTTTAAGTATTTTTTAGCAACCTCTCTAATATCTTCTCTGGTAATAGATCTGTAGATTTCTATTTCTGTATTAATTAAGTTTGTATCTCCGTATAAAACATTGTAACGTGCTAAAGAATTTGCAATCCCCTCTACGCTAGAGTTAGAGTTTACATAGTTATTTTCAAACTTATTTTGCAATTTTTGATAATCCTTTTCAGAGATTAATTCAGTTTGCATTTTTACAATTTCTTCATCTATTTCTTTAACAATATCATTTAATTTAGCTTCACCTTGTGGTAAACCATATACAATATATGTTCCATAATCTTCTTGGCTTAGGTTTATAGCACCAACCTGAAGAGTCATTTTTTTAGTATCTACTAATTTTTTATACAAAACAGAACTTTTTCCAGAGCTTAAATAAGATGAAATCATGTCTAAGACTCTAGAGTCTCTTGTTTTCATTGAAGGTGTTCTGTAAGCGGTAATAATAGCTGGTATTTGTATGTTTGCATCATACGCCTTTGCATTGATAGGGCTTGTTATAGGGTCTTCTTTTGGGAAGCTTCTAGTAATGTCTTCGCCTTTAGGTATTGGTCCAAAATAAGCCTCAACCATTTTTTTTGTATCTGCAATATCAATATCACCTGCAACCACTAAAGTAGCGTTGTTTGGTACATAGAATTTTTTATTAAAAGCCAAAAACTCTTCTAGGGTAGCATCATCTAAATGTTGCATTTTTCCAATAGTAGTTCCTTTATAAGGGTGTTTTTTAAACATGTTTAATTTTACGTTCTCTAAAAAACCACTGTATGGTTGGTTGTCTACACGTAATCTCTTTTCTTCTTTAACAACCTCGTTTTGTGTGTCTACACCATCTTGCCCAATTACAGGGTGAAGTAAACGTTCAGATTCTAACCAAAGTCCTAATTCTAGTTTGTTTGATGGAAAAACCTCATAATAGTAAGTTCTATCATCTGTGGTATTCGCATTATTTTTACCACCATTAGAGGATACTATTTTAAACCATTCTCCTTTTTTAATGTTTTTAGTTCCTTCAAATAGTAGGTGCTCAAAAAAGTGCGCCATTCCGGTTCTGTCTGGTTGTTCATCTTTAGCGCCAACATGATACATTACTGAGGTAGTAACGACAGGTGCAGAGTTGTCTTTGTGTAAAATAACGTGCATGCCATTAGAAAGGTCATATTCTTCAAACGCTACTTTTTGTGCATTTGATGAAAATGAAACCAAAAAAGCAACAGCTAGTAATAGAAAACTTTTTTTCATTGATTTTTTTTTAAATTTATGATTAAATATAAACCAAAAATAAAATAATAGAATTAAAACAACGTTAAAGAATATAAAAATTTATTCAAAGCAGTCTTTATATTTTTTAGTAAAACCTTATTTTTGAATTATAAATTAAAGTTTATTGTTAAATACTAAAAAAGATGTATATTTGCATCCGCATTTTCATTAGGTAAATGCAAAATTTTTACTAATAATACGCAAAACAGATAGTATGTACGCAATCGTAGAGATGGCAGGGCAGCAGTTTAAAGTTGCAAAAGACCAAAAAGTATACGTTCACCGTTTGCAAGGAGAAGAAGGATCAAAAGTTGTTTTTGATAATGTTCTTTTACTTGATGACAAAGGAAATGTAACAATTGGCGCCCCAGCTATAGAAGGAGCTTCAGTAACAGCTCAAATTTTAAGTCACCTTAAAGGTGATAAAGTAATCGTTTTCAAGAAGAAAAGAAGAAAAGGTTACCAAAAGAAAAATGGACACAGACAGTACTTGACAGAGATTAAAATTGAGTCTATTGCTGCTTCTGGTTCTAAAAAAACAACTGCTAAAAAAGCTGCTCCAAAAAAGGAAGCTGCTCCTAAAGCAGAGGTAAAGGCAGTCTCTAAAGATTTTAGTTCTATGACTGTTGCTGAATTAAAAGCTGCTGCTAAAGAAGCTGGTGTTAAAGGATATACTTCTTTAAAGAAAGCAGAATTAATAGACGCATTAACTAAGTAATAATCTTTAAAACTCAATAACATGGCACATAAAAAAGGTGTAGGTAGTTCGAAGAACGGTAGAGAGTCAGAATCAAAACGATTAGGCGTAAAAATATTTGGAGGACAAGCTGCAATTGCAGGTAACATTATTGTTCGTCAAAGAGGTACAACTCACAATCCAGGTGAAAACGTTTACATGGGTAAAGATCATACTTTACATGCTAAAGTAGATGGTGTTGTAGAATTCCGTAAGAAAAAAGACAACAGATCATATGTTTCTATAACTCCTTTTGAAGTTTAAGAAATAAAATATCTTATATTTAAAACGCTCAAACATTGTTTGAGCGTTTTTTTATGCCTTTATTTTCTATTGAATTTGTATTTTTACAAGAATGAATTTATTATACAACTTTTTTGTTTTTTTAGTAGCCAGTTTGCTGCCTGTTGTTGCTTTTTTTAATCAAAAAATAAAGCTTTTTGTAACGGGTAGAAAAGAAATATTTTCGAAGTTGTCTTTATTGAAAGGAGAACCAACTATTTGGGTTCATGTTGCTTCTTTGGGAGAGTTTGAGCAAGCAAGACCTATCATCGAAAAAATCAAGAAAAAATATCAAACGCATAAAATTTTAGTCACTTTTTTTTCTCCCTCTGGTTATCAAATCAGAAAAAATTACGATTTAGCAGATGTTGTTTGCTATTTGCCTTTAGATAGTAAATCTAATGCAAAAAGATTTGTGTCATTAGTAAAACCAACCCTAGCGGTTTTTGTAAAATATGAATTTTGGCCCAACCTATTAAATGAGTTAAAACAACAAAATATTACTACTATTTTAGTCGCTGGAATATTAAGAAAAAATCAGCTTTTTTTTAAGTCCTATGGTGGTTTTATGAGAAATTCTTTAAAAGCGTTTCATCATTTTTTTGTGCAAGACGAAAACTCTAAAGAGTTACTAAATTCTATCAATTTTAAAAATATAACTGTAGCTGGAGATACTCGTTTTGATAGGGTGTCAAAAATTATAACACAAGATAATACACTTCACTTCATAGAAGAATTTAAGCAAGGTAAATACACTTTAGTTGCCGGAAGTACTTGGGTAGACGATGAAAAATTATTAGTAAATTATATCAATAACAACGCAACTAACAAAGATAAATTTATCATAGCTCCGCATAATATCAAAAGAGAAGCGATTTTAGAGTTGCAAAAATCGATTGTTACAAAATCGGTTTTATATTCTGATAAAAAAGATAAAAATTTAAAAGAATATAATGTTTTTATAATCGACACGATTGGTTTATTAACTAAAATATATGCAGCAGCAGATGTTGCATATGTTGGTGGAGGTTTAAAAACAGGGTTGCATAATATTTTAGAACCTGCAACTTTTGGTATTCCTGTGATTATTGGAAATAACTACAGTAAATTTAAAGAAGCAGTAGATTTAGTTAAAATTGGGGGTTGTGTTTCTGTTGAAAATCAAGTAGAATTTAATAAAACTCTTATCAACTTTAAAAAAGATGATAATTTTAGAAAACTAACAGGTGTTATTAATAATAGGTACATTAAAGATCACTTAGGTGCCACAGATTTAATAATGAATTACATAAATGAATATATGGTTAGCAATAGGAAACCCTAAAAATAATAGAAAATAAATATGGATTTTATACTACAACCTTGGCCATGGTTTATTGGCGGACCTTTAATAGCAATTTCATTATTGCTTTATTTTTACTTCGGACAAAATTTTGGAGCGTCTACTAATTTTGAAACCCTATGTACAATGTCTGGTGCCGGAAAAGTATCTGATTATTTTAAGAAAGATTGGAAACAAAGAGATTATGCACTATTATTTGTTGTTGGTTTAATTATTGGTGGCTTTATTACAGAAGGGTTTTTAATTCCGGATCAAACCATCGATTTAAATCCAGATACGATTCAAGAATTATCTGATTTAGGATTTTCGAATGTTGCTTCTCAATATTTTCCAGATGAAATTTTTAGTACCGAAGTAGTCTTTTCTTTAAAAGGATTTTTAATACTTATTGTTTCAGGTATTTTTATTGGTTTTGGTACTCGTTACGCAGGTGGTTGTACCTCTGGGCACGCAATAACCGGTTTAAGTAGTTTGCAATTTCCTTCATTATTAGCAGTTATTGGCTTTTTTATTGGTGGTATTATAGCTACCTGGGTTTTAATACCAATTTTATTTTAAAAAAATATAGAAATGAAAAACATCAAATTTTTAATACTCGGTATATTTTTTGCAATTGTTTTAAGTAAAACACAAGCTATTTCTTGGTATCGTTTTTACGAAATGTTTACTTTTCAATCATTTCATATGTTCGGAATTATTGGAGGTGCAGTCCTTATTTCAGCTATTTTTATGCAACTCTTTAAAACAGGGAAAATAAAAGATATAAATGGTCATAAGATTACTCCAAAACCTAAGAAAAAAGGTTACATAAGCACACTTTTTGGAGGCACACTTTTTGGTTTAGGCTGGGGAGTTTCAGGCGCTTGTGCTGCACCTATTTTTGTTATTTTAGGTTTCAAATTAGTGCCTGCTTTAATTTTATTATTAGGAGCGCTTATCGGTACATTTATGTACGGTGCTATCAGTAAAAAATTACCCAATTAAATGAGTACACTAGTAGACTCTTTTGGAAGACAAATTAACTATGTTCGTTTAGCGGTAACCGATCGCTGTAACTTACGTTGCCAGTATTGTATGCCTGCACATGGTATCGATATTGTACCAAAACAAGAGCTATTAACGTTTAAAGAAATGTATCGTGTAATTCGTGTGTTAACAGAATTGGGTGTTCATAAAATTAGATTAACTGGCGGAGAACCTTTTGTAAGAAAAGATTTTATTGGTTTTTTAGAAATGTTATCTTATAACGATTTGTTAGAAGACATTAATATAACTACCAATGGGGCATTGATTTCCAATCATATTGAAACCTTAGAGAAGTTAAAAAAGGTAAAAAACATCAATCTTAGTATTGATAGTTTACAAGCAGAAACATTTAATAAAATAACACGTAGAAACGTTTTTGATGAAGTTTTTAAAACCATGGAATTGCTAGAAAAAAGCAGCATGAATTTAAAACTGAATGTTGTTGTGCAATCTGGCATAAATACCAATGAAATTAATGATTTTGTAGCCTTAACAAAAGATAAAAACATTGCAGTAAGATTTATAGAAGAAATGCCTTTTAATGGAAAAGGGCAACGTGAAATGCAGGAAAGTTGGAATTATAATAAAATTTTAAATGAAATAAAATCTGAGTTTGATGTTGCTGAAATTCAATCTGAAAAATCATCTACTTCACGTAATTTTTCAATAGAAAATCATATAGGTACTGTTGGTATAATTCCCGCATTTACAAGAACAATTTGTGGCGATTGTAACCGAATTAGAATTACATCTACCGGGACTTTTAAAAACTGTTTGTTTGATGATGGTGTTTTTAACTTAAGAGATTTTATTAGAAACGGAGTCTCTAATGACGATTTAAAAGAACTATTTTTAAGTTTGGTAAAAAAGAAACCAGAAAATGGTTTTATAGCTGAAGTAAACCGAACAAAAGGGGGTGTTTCTGAAAGTATGAGTACGATTGGTGGATAAATAAAAGCGGCATTTTTTATTAAAACAATTAAATAATGATTTCAGTAGCAGACGCTTTGCAAAGTATTTTAGATTCGGCCCAAGACTTTGGAGTTGAAGAAATTCCGTTTATCAATTCTGTAGGAAGAATTTTAAAAGAGAACATTGTTGCCGATAGAGATTTTCCGCCTTTTGATAGAGTTTCTATGGACGGAATTGCAATAGATTATTCGAAATTCAAAAAGGGACAAAGAGCTTTTAAAATAGAAGGAATTCAAGCTGCTGGAAGTGCCCAAATTTCACTTCAAAATTCAGAAAATTGTATAGAGGTAATGACAGGTGCCGTGTTGCCAAAAAACACTTCTGCTGTAGTTCGATATGAAGACGTAGAAATTGCAAATGGGGTTGCAACAATTCAAATAAATGAAATTAATAACCGCCAAAATATTCATCAAAAAGGAAAAGACGGAAAAGTTGGCGACCATTTAATTAAAGAAAATACTGTTATTTCTGCTGCAGAAATTGGTGTATTGGCAACCGTTGGAAAATCAAAAGTAAAAGTAGCTAAACAACCAACTGTAATGATTGTTTCTACAGGAGATGAATTGGTTGGTGTTGATGAAATTCCGTTAGCACATCAAATAAGAAGAAGCAATGTTTTTACGTTGGTTTCTTTGTTAGAAAAACTAAAAATTTCTTCTGAAACAGCTCATATTACAGATGAAAAATCCATTCTAAAAGAGAAAATAGAAACCTACTTGCAAACCTACGATGTGTTGCTTTTTAGTGGAGCTGTTAGTAAAGGGAAATTCGATTTTTTACCAGAAGTTTTGAATGAGTTAGGTGTAGAAAAATTATTTCATAAAGTAACACAAAGACCAGGAAAGCCTTTTTGGTTTGGTGTTTTAGATGTTTTTAACTTAACGAAAGAGAATGTTTATCAGGATGCGAAAAATAGTAGAGATACTAAAAATAAAAAGAATACAGTTGTGTTTGCATTTCCTGGAAATCCAATTTCTACATTTGTAAATTGTTTAGCGTATTTTTATCCTTGGTATTACAAGTCAGTAGGAGTTAAACAGCAATTAGAAACTGCAATTTTAGCAGAAGATGTTCATTTTAAACCAAACTTAACCTATTTTTTACAAGTAAAATTAAGTGATCGATTTGGGCATTTAATTGCAACTCCAGTTTCTGGAAACGGTTCTGGAGATTTAGCAAGTTTGGTAAAAACAGATGCATTTATGCAATTGCAAAAAGATACAACTACATTTAAAAAAGGGGAAAGTTACCCAATTATAAGATATAGATAATGAGTGAATTCAGTCATTTAAATTCCAAAAACAATCCTAAAATGGTAAATGTTTCTGATAAGAAAATTACCAAAAGAACTGCCATTGCAAAAGCAAGCATGTTTTTAGGGGCCGAAATAATTTCTCATTTTACAAACGATGAGTTAATTACCAAAAAAGGACCTGTTTTTCAAACCGCAATTATTGCTGGAATTCAGGCCGTGAAAAAGACTTCTGATTTGATTCCGATGTGCCATCCATTATTGATTAATGGTGTTGTAATTGATATTGATATTGTAGATTTAGAAAACATAAAAATTATTTGCCAAGTAACAATTGAAGGGAAAACGGGTGTAGAAATGGAAGCCTTGACCGGGGTAAATATTGCTTGTTTAACCATTTATGACATGTGTAAAAGCATCAGTCAGAAAATGATTATTAAAGAGGTGAAATTGTTAGAGAAAACTGGTGGAAAATCTGATATTAAAAATTAGATGCCACCCTAATCGGAGTCGAAAGGTATTAGTTCTCGACTGCGATCGAATAGACAAAAAGATACTGAAACAAATTTAGCGTAAATGAGTAAATACAAAAAACATACAAATTTAGAAAGGCGAAATAATGCTACTTTTGCAACCAACGAATTGGTTTTCTTGGGAACAAAATGTGGAGTTATTGCCGATTTGGTTCATAAAGTTTCAGAGAAAATAGCTAACTTTAAATTGGCATATTTTGATGCTTCGCACGCAAAATCTCTAGACCCCGCTAGAGATGACAATTATCGGTTATCTGAATACGTTTTTCATCACGAAGGAAATGTTCAAATATCAACTTCCGGAAATATAAATAAATTTCAACAACGATTAGATTTTGCCCAATTTGACTTTGTGTTTATCAACGGAAATCATTATGCAGGCTCTAAACAAGTGGTGTTTTTAGATATAGAAAAAGAAGCATCCATTAATAGAAGAATTGACCAAATTTCTGAGATTGAATTTTTTATCAAATTGTCTAAAGATGTTGCTCCTTTTCAATCTATAAAAGATAAGTTTTCGAATTGGAAAGAGATTCCGCAATACGAACTTTCTGAGTTTGAAAAAATTACAAATCATATTTCTGGATTGCTAGAAAAAACAATTCCGGATGTAAAAGGTTTGGTTTTGGTTGGTGGAAAAAGCACCAGAATGGGAACCGATAAATCGCAATTAAATTATTTTGGTAAACCACAAAAAGAACATGTAAAAGAGTTGTTAGAAAACAATAATTTGGAAACGTTTTATTCAGTTAGACCTTTCGACTACGCTCAAAGTGACAAAAAGGAAATCGATGTCATTTCTAGCACAGCGGAGAAATCTCAAGAAATTCAAGATGTTTTTCTAAACTTAGGCCCTTTTGGGGGCATTTGTTCTGCGTTTCAGAAAGACCCAAATTCGGCTTGGTTGGTAATGGCAACAGATGTTCCTTTTGTAGATGAAGACGTAATTCAGTTGTTGTTAAAAAATAGAAATCCAGCAAAAGTAGCCACGGCAATTAAAGGAAAAGAGAAGGAATTTGTAGAACCATTAATTACAATTTACGAACCAAAAGCGTATCCTGTTTTATTACAATATTTAGCGCAAGGATATTCGTGTCCAAGAAAAATGTTAATCAATTCTGATGTTGAAATTATTGAAGTAGAGGATGCATTAATTCGAAATATTAACACACCATTAGCATTTAAAGAGGCATTAAATGAACTAAATAAGTTGTAACTTTAAACACTTGTAAATAAATTTTTAACATAAATAAAGTATAAAGTTTGATTGGTTTTAAAAATATATCTTTAAGAATTCGTATTTTTTTATCGATGATTCTATTGGTTTTATTGGCATCTATACTAATATTGGTAGTTACAGTTTATCAATATGACGAGCAAACCAAAGATTATAACATTCAGCGTTTCGAACGAAAAGAGTCTACAACAAAACAAACCATAGAGCTCGAGTTAAAAAGTAAAACTACGTATCAAGTAAATACAGAAAATTTAGCTAAAATCTTTAAAGAGCGTATTTATGAGATATCTACAATTAATAGTTTAAATATTTCTATTTATGATCTTAAAGGTAACTTATTAAAGACATCTATTGCTGCAGCTTTCGAAAAAATTGAGGTGCCACCTATACCAAAAGATATTATTAAAGAGTTGTCTCAGAATTCGAACCATAAAATTTTAAAAGCTAGCGAACAAAATGGTATTGGTTATCAGTCTTCATATTCATACATTCATGATGCAAAATTTAATAGAATTGGTATTTTAGAATTGCAATTTACCCAAGATAATTCTGAAATAGAAAAAGAGTTAAAAGAGTTTATTTTAAGGTTAGGAATAGTCTATATATTAATGTTTTTAATTGCAATTTCGTTTGCCTATTTTTTGTCTAGTTATATAACTAGATCAATTAAAACCATTTCTGATAAAATGCAGCAAACGCGATTAAACAAGCGTAATGAAAAAATTATCCTAAACAATGCAAGTACAGAAATTGAAGTTTTGGTTGAAGCCTACAATAGTATGATTGATGAGTTGCAAGAAAGTGCCGTTAAATTAGCAAAAAGTGAGCGAGAACAAGCTTGGCGAGAAATGGCAAAACAAGTTGCCCACGAAATTAAAAACCCGTTAACTCCTATGCGTTTGACAGTTCAAAGTTTCGAACGAAAATTTGATCCAAAAGACGCCAACTCTAAAGAGAAATTGGCAGAATATAGCGAAACTTTAATTCAGCAAATAGATGTTATGAGTTCGATTGCTTCTGCATTTTCTGATTTTGCAAAAATGCCAACTCAAAAAAGAGAAAAAATAGAAGTAATTGGTGTGGTAAAAATGGCTCTAGATATTTTTAATGAAGATTACATAAATTACCTCCCAAAAGAGCAAGAATTATTTGCCAATCTAGATAAAACACAATTGATTAGAATAGTAACAAACTTGGTTAAAAATGCAAATCAGGCTATAGAGAATATAAAAAATCCGCAGATAGAAGTAACCGTTTTATCCGAAGGAAATCGAATAAAAATTATAGTTTCTGATAATGGTAAAGGGATCTCAGAAAACGTAAAAGATCTAATCTTCGAGCCAAAATTTACAACTAAAAGTAGTGGAATGGGTTTAGGCTTAGCAATGATTAAAAATATTATAGAAGCTTATGATGGTTCAATTTCTTTTACTTCAACAGAAGGTATTGGTACTGTTTTTAGTGTAATTATCCCGAAAACATAAATAATTAATTATCATCTTTAGTGAGTTTTAAAGATTAAAAAATAGAACAATGAATTTCGAAAACATATTAGTATCCGCAGAAAAAGGAATTGCAACGATTACCATAAATCGTCCAAAAAAATTAAATGCTTTAAACAAACTTACTATACAAGAATTAAGTGAGGCTTTTACTATTTTAGAATCAGAGAACTCTATAAAAGTAATTTTGTTAATTGGTAGCGGAGAAAAAGCGTTTGTTGCTGGTGCAGATATTGCCGAATTTGCGCATTTTACATCTTCAAAAGGAGCAGAACTTGCACAGATAGGACACGAAACACTTTTTAACTATATAGAAAACTTATCGAAACCTGTCATTGCACTAATCAATGGTTTTGCTTTAGGTGGCGGTTTAGAGCTCGCGATGGCTTGCCATTTTAGGATAGCGTCTGATAACGCAAAAATGGGTTTGCCAGAGGTTTCTTTAGGGGTAATACCAGGTTATGGCGGCACACAGCGTTTGCCGCAATTGGTTGGTAAAGGAAAAGCGTTCGAATTAATCATGACTGCGGGGATGATTTCTGCAGAAGAAGCCAAATACATTGGTTTGGTAAATCACGTTGTGCCTTTAAATGAGTTGCTTTCTTTTGCTGAGAGTATTGCAAATAAAATTATAAGAAATTCTTCATCTGCAATTGGTGCTGCAATTAAAGCAGTAAATTCTGGGTTTAATAATGATGAGAATGGGTATGATGTAGAAGTAGAAGCTTTTGGTGCATGTTTTGAAACACCTGATTTTAAAGAAGGTACCACAGCTTTTTTAAATAAAAGAAAACCAAAATTTGAATAATAGGCATAAAAAAAGCGAGTCTGATAAGGCTCGCTTTTTGTCATCAAATTACGGTAATACTTTGATGCACTAACTAACTAATTAAATTTTATAGTAAAATTTCTTTTACGTATGTTCTATTATCAGAACTAGCAACTACCCTGTAAGTGCCAGTTTCGTTGTTTGATAATTTATAAATTCTTTCTAATTTTTTTGATCCTTCTACTGTTTCAGATAAAATAATTTCATCGTTAAAGTATATGACAACTTTAAGTGGTTTATTGTTAAAAGATAATTTAGAAACATACAAGATGTTTTTCGAGTTTCTAATTACAGGCTTAAATATTTTTTCGGTAGTATTTTCTGATATTGTAACAGTTCCGTCTTTAATAGAAAGTGTTTTAATTATAATTTCGAAATCTTTATTTAATTCTGCAGTGTATAATCCGTCGTTTAATGCAGAGAAATTAAACACTTTTGCATAATTACCTGAGGTTTTAACTTTACCAGAATAAATTAAAACACCACTATTGTCTTTAATTACAATTGTATGTCCTTTTTTAACATTTTTGAATTCAACTTTAACGTTTTTAGAATTGTCAAGGCTTGTTTCTTTCTCTGATGCAGATGTGCTTATTGCAAAAACTAATAATACTGCAAAGCTGATTTTTTTTAACGTTTTCATTTTTTTAATTTTTTGATGTTTTATTACAAGGCAAAATTAGTTGAAAAGTAAACTCAAGAAAACATCAGAATTGGCAAATTTATATTCTAAATTATCACATATGCAGAATAAAATCACACTACCTGTTAATATGGTATATAATTTTGGTAATTTTATACACTTTCTTTTATTTTTGTATTGTAACTTTGTAACTAAATTATATAGAATGATACACCAAAAACCAACTTTAGAAAAAATTAGTCCAGATTTTGGAAGTTCAATTTTGGTAAAAAAGCATACAGAGTTTTTAAAGCAGATAAAAGCATTTTGGCATTTTCATCCAGAAATAGAATTAGTATACGTAAATAAGGGAAAAGGAAAACGACATATAGGCAACCATTTGTCTTATTTTAATAATAGTCAATTGTTGTTAATAGGTTCTAATTTACCTCATAATGGTTTTACAGATCGTTTAACTACAAATGGTTCGGAAACACTGATACAGTTTACTCCCGAATTTTTAGGAAAAGCTTTTTTTGATGTCCCAGAAATGAAACCTATTAGTATTTTGTTTGAAAAGGCAAAAAAAGGCATACTTTTTGGCGTGAAAACAAAACAAAAAGTAGGGCTAAAGATTGAAAAAATTTCAGAAAAAAAAGGGTTTAAACAAATATTAATTTTACTAGAAATACTTCATACTCTTTCTAAAGCAGAAGACTATACACTTTTAAATGCAGATGGTTTTGCATTTGAGGCTCAGCCACAAGATAATGAGAAGATAGATGTTGTTTTTAAACACATTAATGATAATTTTACAAGACACATTGCTTTAGAAGAAATTGCAGACTTGGTAAGTATGACAGTGCCAGCTTTTTGCAGGTTTTTTAAAAAAACAACCTCTAAAACATTTACAAAATTAGTAAACGAATATAGAGTTGTACATGCTACAAAACTATTGTCTGAAAGTAATATAAGTATTGCAGATGTATCTTTTGAATGTGGTTTTAATAACTTTTCTCACTTTAATAAATTATTCAAAGAATTTACAGGCAAGCCAGCTTCTAAATATAGAAATGAAATGTTAAACTTAATTCAGTAAACAGATGCAAAATACTATTGATAAAGTGTTAGAATATTATACCTTTAAAAGCAATAAGATTTTAAATGAGATCAATGCAAGCAGCACCTTAACAGTAGACGAAATTATTGAAAAAGGGAAAAAATTAAAAGAGTTAGAATTTAAAATTACGGCTTTAGAAGTCGCAAAATCAGAGTAGTCTTTACCTTAGCTAATACCATTCCATTCGTTATGGAATTGATCTAAAAATTGCTTCATAAACAAATGCCTATTTGTTGCAATTTGCTTTCCTGTCTTAGTGTTCATTTTATCTTTTAATAATAACAATTTTTCATAAAAATGATTGATAGTTGGAGCAGTAGATTTTTTATACTCCTCTTTAGTCATTTTTAAATTAGGAGCAATTTCTGGATCATATAAGGCCCTTTTTTTAAAGCCACCATAATTAAAACATCGAGCAATACCAATAGCACCAATAGCGTCTAATCTATCTGCATCCTGAATTACATCTAACTCAGGAGAAGTAAATTTTACACCAGAAGACAATGAAGATTTAAAAGAAATAAAATTGATAATGTTTTCGATGTGTAAAATAGTTATTTCGTTTACCTGCTCTTTTTCTAAAAATTCTCTTGCCATTTTCGGGCCAATAGTTTCATCACCATCATAAAACTTAGCATCTGCAATATCGTGTAACAGCGCACCTAAAGCAACAACAAATTCGTCAACATCTTCAGTTTTAGCAATTAGTTTGGCATTATTTAATACTCTTTGTATATGAAACCAGTCATGCCCTCCCTCAGCATTTTTAAGTGTTTTTTTTACAAAAGCTTCAGTATTTTTTAAGACGCTATCTTTATCTGTCATTATTTTCTTTTAACAAGTTCATTTTTAATTCTATTATACTCCATGTACATATAAATTGCCATCGGAATAAAAAATAATGGTAAAAATGTAGTAAAAGAAACTCCATTCTCATAAGTACTGATTACAGCCAAAACCCCCAATAAAATTATAACACCAATTTTTAGGATCAATAATTTTTTCTGAGTTTTTAATTTTTTAACAAGTTCTTCTTTAGAATAGGTAGAATGTATAGATGGCATAATGTGTTATGTTTTAGTAAAAGTAAAAAAACCACGCAAATTGCGTGGTTTTTATCGAATATTATTTTAAAGTTCCTTTTTTTAGAAAGGATTTATAAGATTAACAAAACTCTTCGTAAGCTTGTGCTAAATTCTGCGCAATCATTTGAGCAGATCTACCTTCTATATGATGACGCTCTAACATGTGCACTAAATTACCATCTTTAAATAAGGCAATTGCAGGAGAAGACGGCGGAAAAGGTACCATAAATTCTCTTGCTTTTTGTGTAGATTCTTTTTCTACACCTGCAAAAACAGTTGTTAAATTTGTAGGTTTTTTATCTGCCTGTAAAGATGCAATTGCACCTGGTCTTGCAGTACCTGCAGCACAACCGCACACAGAGTTAACCATAACTAAAGTAGTTCCTTTTAATGACATTGCTTCAGTAACATCGTCACTGGTATATAAAGCTTTAAAGCCTGCATTCACTAACTCGTCACGCATTGGTTTTACTAATTCTTCTGGATACATATTTTATCTATTTAAAATGCAAATATAAGAATTTGTTTTGCAAATTTCAACTGAAACTTATAGAGAACTTCTAATGCAAACATTAATAAAATTGATACCCTAATTTTTTTGGACGTGCCCATTTTTAAGTAATTTTACTCCGCTATCGCTTTATAAAATTACTTAAAAAATCGTCAGGATTTTCGCACTCGCTTCACGTAAAAAAGCGTGAGAGCTCAAACAATTGCTACAATCCTTCACGAAATCTAGAATTTTTCAATTACCATAAATAATTGTAAAAAACACGTCCTTAACTTTAGAACTTTGTAAATTAGCGCCAAAAAAATACAAGAAATGGCAAGTTTTACCAAATGGTTAGGAGCAGGATTAGGATTTACGTTGGGCGGACCTATAGGAAGTATAATTGGTTTTGCTGTAGGTAGTTTTGTAGACGGATTTTCTAAAGAAGATCTTCTAAAAGAATTTCAAGAAAACCAAAAAAAAACAGGAAATAGAAACTCACAATCTGGCGATTTTGAAATTAGTTTACTAATCTTAGCTTCTGTAATTATTAAGGCAGACGGTAAAATAGATCAGCGAGAACTTAATTTTGTAAGAACTCAGTTTGTGGGTATGTACGGAAAAGAACGTGCCAATAATGCGTTTAAATTGTTTAAAGGAATTATTAAAAAAGACATTTCTGCATATCAAGTGTGTGCACAAATACGGCAGCACATGCCGCACGCATCTCGTTTGCAATTGCTACATTTTTTATTTGGTATAGCAAAAGCAGATGAACATGTTACCGAAGTAGAGGTTAATGAAATTAAGAAAATTGCCGGTTATTTAAATATCAATCTACATGATTTTGAATCTATAAAAGCCATGTTTTTTGACAGTGCAGACAATGCTTATAAAATTCTTGAAATTACAAAATCTGCCAGTAATGACGAGGTGAAAAAAGCCTATCGAAAAATGGCTAAAAAATACCATCCAGATAAATTACAAGACCTAGGAGAAGAACATTTAAAGGGCGCACAAGACAAGTTTTTGCAAATTCAAAATGCATACGAAAAATTAAAAAAAGAACGTAATTTTAATTAGTTTTAAAGGGTTTTTTATAGAAAATACAGTTCTTTTTTTAAAAAATTCATATATTTGTATTGGTTTCCTTCATAATTTTTAAATTAAAAATATGCTTTCACCTTATAAAACTTTGAAAGGAAAAATATACTTTTTTATTTTTTTTATATCTTTTGGGTCTTATGCACAAACTAGTGTGAAAACGAACGAAAAAAAAATTCATTAACGAATTTTAAAAAAGGAAAGCAAAAAAAAGCAATAATTTCTCCTAAAACAAACACTACCAAATTCAAAGAGTTTTCTTATTTTTTAAAAGCTGCGTCTACAACAGATACAGATAGTGATGGTATTATAGATATTGAAGATATAGATGATGACAATGATGGTATTATAGATATAAGAGAAAACCAAGCCACTACCCCAGTTAATCTAACACTTGTTACTACACCAGAAGCCTATTGGCCTCTAAATAATACTACAGATGATGCTTTTGGTATTCATAACGCAACAGCTTCTTCCTCTCCTATGGTTACTTTTAGCACAGATGCTATAGAAGGATCTTATTCGGCAAGTTTTAATGGCAATAATTATGTAGTGTATAGTGTAGATGGAGGTTTTATGGAGTCTGAAACTACAACAATTAGTTTTTCTGCTTGGATAAAACCAGCTAATCTAACAGGAGATAAAATTATTTTTGATGAAGGGGGGGCTACTAATGGATTAACGGTTTGGTTAGACAATACAATTCTTAAGCTTACGGCTAGAAATGGTGGTAATCAAAATGAAAACAGAATAGAGCATCAACACCCTGCAAATTTGCGTTTAGATGGCTTGTGGCATCATATTGCTGCTACATTTAATAACGGGGTACTTTCTCTGTATATAGATGGTGTAGCCTCTAGTCATGATAGAAGTGATAAGTTTACAATCATACCAAACCATGCTAATGATGGAGGTTTAGGAGGCGAGATTGCAACTAATTCTGCTCTTGTTGATGGGAATTATATTGGTTTGATAGATGCTGTAAGATATTCTAGTAACGTGGTGTTTTCTGCTACAGATATATTAGCAGAAGCAACCTTGTTGTTAGATTCAGACGGTGATGGTTACATTAATAGCTTAGATATAGACACCGATAATGATGGTATTCCTGATAATGTAGAAGCGCAAACTACTTTAGGATATATTTCGCCATCGGGAATGGGTATCGGTATAACAGATGTAAACTCTAATGGTTTAGATGATGTGTATGAAACAGCCCAAGGCACAGAAAATATGATTCCGGTAGATTCTGAAACTACCCCAGATGGTATTCCAGACTATATTGATACAGACTCAGATAATGATAATACTCCAGATATTGAAGAAAACTGGGATTCAGACAACAGCTCTAGCGGTGTAGATTCAGATAATGATGGTTTAGATGATAATTTTGAAGGCTTAAATGTTACTGATGGTTTTGATGTAAATGACGAAATAGATTTACCTGCAACCGATTTGTCTGATACCGATTCTGATGTAAACACTTCTGGAGATCTTGATTTTAGAGATGCCATTGAAAATGCAGTGCCTATGGGAGTATTAAATAATACTTTGTGGTTACGTTCAGATATTGGTGTTGTTGGGGGGGCAAGTGTAACAACATGGGAAGATCAATCTGTATCAAATGCAGATTTTGCAGGGTTCAATTCTCCTAATAATAGTATTACAACAAATAATTTAAATTTTAATCAAGTTGTAACGTTTACTCCATCAGAAGAAGATTATCTAAGTTTTACGGGTAATTTAAATCCAAGATCTATGTACATTGTCTATAAAGATGTATCAACAATTCCATACATAACACCTCTAACAAATAATGATGGACATGGTATTGGTCATGGAGGATTCAGTGATGCTGATTTGTATAATACCAACTTTACACCATTAGAAGTTAGAAATGGAGCTGGCCGGGTAAATGGAGAAAGCACTGTATTAATTACCCATGATAGACCAGATAATTATGAATTAATTTCAAATATATTTACTGCAAACATATCTAATGATAGTCATACCTACGTTATAGCCAAAGATAGAACAAATACCAGTAGATATTTAGATGGTAGTATTGCAGAAATATTGTTATTTAGTGATGCTAATTCTGATATAAAAAGAAAGCAAATAGAGAGTTATTTAGCTATAAAATACGGATTTACTCTGTCTAATGACACCGACAAAGATGCTGTTTTAAACGAAGTAGTTTTGGGCGGTGTTAAGGAAGGAGACTATATTTTATCAGATCAAACAACAAAAGTATGGGATTCTGAAAATACGTTTCATAATGATGTTGCTGGTATTGGTAGAGATGATGCAATGGCACTCAATCAAAAACAATCTAAATCTGTAAATTCAGATGCAATTATAACTATTGGTTTATCTGAAATAAAAGCAGCGAATACAGCAAACACAAGTTCATTTGCTAAAAACAAAGATTTTTTAGTTTGGGGAAATAATAATGGAAGTTTGGCTGCTGCAAATACAATAACGTCTGAGTTTATTTGTGCAGAAGAAAAAACACTTGCTAGAACTTGGAAAATTATAGAAAAAGGTGCTATTGGCTCTGTACAATTGGCAGTAAACCAAACAGCCATAGATGCTGCTTTACAAGCAAATAACAGCGTAAAATTTTTAAAAGTAGCAGATGATGCTACATTTACAACCAACGTAGTATATGTTCCATTTACAAGTGCTACCATAAATTCTTCAAACGTATATCTCACAAATTTTAATTTTAACGGAATTAAATATTTTACTATTTCTGAGGTAAATGCTGTAATTTGGTCTAGAACTTCTAATTCTTGGCAAGGGGGTAATAGTACTGCTGGATCAGGAGCGCCAAGTAGTAATGCTGCAGATGTAGATAAGGTGTTGATTGTAAATTCTGCTTCAGGCACACATCCAATAATTACAGAAAGTGCTACTGTAGAGTGTGTTTGGATCCAACAAAACAGTAAATTAACAATAGCAAGCAATAGCTTTCTTAAGCTTGATGAAGATTTAATTTTAGACGGAGAAATTAGATTGATAGGAGATGCACAACTGGTTCAAAAACACAGCGGTATGTCTAATATAGAGGGTAACGGAAAGCTATACAGAGATCAAGCAGCAAAAGTACCAAGTAAATATAGATTTCATTATTGGTCTTCCCCTGTTAAAGAGCTAGGTTTAAACACATACAGAGTTGGTGAGGTTATGAAAGACGGAAATGAAGCCACTTCTGCAACCTCTACAATTCAAGACATTAATTGGGTATCTGGTTATGATGGTGCGCCTGGTATCGCAAATACAACAAGTATTCAAATTGCACCTTATTGGATATATAGTTATTTGAACGGAACCACAAGTGCAGATTATACACAAATTTTTGAAACAGGTGTATTGCAACCAGGCCAAGGTTATACGATGAAAAGCACAGGGCAAAGTCCACAAAACTTCACTTTTGTAGGTGCCCCAAATGATGGGTTAATTACATTTAATCTATCGCCAAATACCTCAAGCCTTCTTGGAAATCCGTATCCAAGTGCTTTAGATTCGTATGAATTTTTAAATACTAATTTATCTGCATTAGATGCCACCTTATACTTTTGGGAGCATACAGGTGAAGATGTTGTAAGTGACACTGGTTCTGAAGGACATAACTCGAGTGGTTATCAGGGCGGTTACTCACAAAGAAATTTGATGATGGGTATTTCAGCTAGAAGCCCTAGTGCAATTCCAACATATATATATGACTGGGAAAATGCAACAGACAATGGAAACTCTATAACCCAAACAGTTAACGAAACTGAGATTACCTATACAACATCAAATAATAAACAGCATTTAAACACGTCAAATGATGGTGCATATGGTTCATCTGGTAACTATGTAGATTTAGATGATTCTAATTTAGAAATATATAATACAACCTTGTCTTTTAGTAAGCCAATAGATATTCAATCTATTTATATCGCTAATAAAGATGCTAATAATTTAACGATTGATATTTATTTAAACGGATTATCAACAGCAATTAATAAAACGGTTCAAGTTGGAGGTAGTACCATAGACTTAAGTGCTGAATCTGGTTTTGATGAAGCTCAATCATTAATCATAACTTGTGCTTCAAATTGTAATCTATTAATTGATGCTATAAAATTTCAACAAGCGGCTTCAACTGGTCCTAGTTTAGGGAACGGAACGTACCATGCACCATCAAGATATATTGCAGTTGGGCAAGGTTTTTTTGTAACAGCTTCAGATACAGGTGGTAATGTTGTTTTTGAAAACGATCAAAGAGCATATAGAAATAATGATTACGGAGCAAACGGAGGCACTTATTTTTTTAGAGGAGCCAATAAAGATAATGAAGATCTAATACCAATACTAAAATTAGGTTTTAATTATACCACAGAAAACCAAACAGAATTGCATAGACAAATTGGTATTTCATTTAAAAATGGAAATAGTTTTGGGTATGAAAATGGATATGACAGTGAAATATTTGATTTAGAGGCTACGGATTTCTTTTGGAATTTCCCTGAAGAGAATAGTAAAAAATTGATTATTGCAGGTGTTGAAGAGATATCAGAATCTCTTGAAGTTCCAATAAGTATGGTGTTACAATATGATAATGAAGTTACCATAACAATAGATATGATTGAAAACTTGGAGCAAGAGATTTATGTAAATGATAAGGTAACAGGGCAATTTTTTAGTCTTTCAGAAAACAACCCAGTTTCACTTTCACTAAATGAAGGTACTTATTCAGATCGATTTTATTTAGTGTTTAGAAATGCTGTTTTAAATTCATCTGAAAATGAAGTTTTAAAAGAACAAATTCATGTTTTTGTAGATGCAGAAACTAATGAAATTGTTATCGAGAATTACAATCACTTAGCTATTAATAACGTTGTTTTATTTAACACTATTGGTCAAAAAATTAAAAGGTGGCCTACAATGAGTAGTACAACTAGTCAAAGACTTTCTATTAAGGGTTTATCTAATTCAATTTACTTACTAAAAATTAAATCTAATAAAGGTGTCTTTACTAAGAAACTTATTGTGAGGTAATAATTTATTAAAAATACATTATATCATTATAGTCTCTTAGGTAATTTTGTATAAGCTTTCTATTTTTAAAATTTTAGCGATTAAATTTTGTGGAAAAATATGTATTTTCGCAAACCTATAAGAACAGCAAGAATATGAAAGCGAAATTTCCTGAATATAAAGGACTTGACTTACCAAAAGTAGCAGAAGAAATTTTAAATTATTGGCAAGAAAATAACATTTTCGAAAAAAGTGTAACTACAAGAGAAGGTGCAGAGCCTTATGTCTTTTTTGAAGGACCGCCTTCTGCCAATGGTTTGCCAGGTGTTCATCATGTTTTAGCGCGTGCTATAAAAGATATTTTTCCAAGATATAAAACCATGAAAGGTTACCAAGTAAAGCGTAAAGCTGGTTGGGATACGCATGGTTTGCCAATTGAGTTGGGTGTAGAAAAAGAGTTAGGAATTACAAAAGAAGACATTGGTAAAAAGATTTCTGTAGAAGAATACAACGCGGCTTGTAGAAAAGCTGTAATGCGTTATACAGATATTTGGAACGATTTAACCAATAAAATGGGGTATTGGGTAGATATGGAAGATCCGTACATTACCTACGAACCTAAATACATGGAATCTGTTTGGTGGTTGTTAAAAGAAATTTACAACAAAAAACTAATCTATAAAGGTTACACAATACAACCTTATTCACCAAAAGCAGGTACAGGTTTAAGTTCTCACGAGTTAAATCAGCCAGGTACTTATCAAGATGTTACAGACACTACTATAGTTGCACAATTTAAAGCGATTACAGAAACTTTACCAGATTTTTTACAGAATGAAGGCGATGTTAATTTTATTGCTTGGACTACCACACCTTGGACGTTGCCAAGTAATACCGCTTTAACCGTAGGTCCAAAAATAGACTATGTTTTGGTGCAAACATATAACCAATATACCTTTGAGCCTGTAAAAGTTATTTTGGCTAAAAATTTAATTGGGAAACAATTCGGAGGTAAAAATGCATTTCAAGTTGAAGCCGCAGAAGAATTAAATAACTACAAATCCGGAGAAAAAAAGATTCCTTTTTATGTTGTAAAAGAATTTGTTGGTAAAGATTTAGTGGGTATAAAATACGAGCAAATTTTAGATTTTAATTTAGATTTCGAAAACAAACAAGATGCTTTTAGAGTTATTGCTGGCGATTTTGTAACAACAGAAGATGGAACCGGAATTGTACATACAGCGCCAACTTTTGGAGCAGATGATGCCTTGGTTGCCAAACAAGCAAGTCCAGAAATACCACCATTACTCGTTAAAGATGAAAATGACAATTTAGTTCCTTTAGTAGATTTACAAGGTAAATTTAGAAAAGAAATTAAAGATGATATTTATGGTTTTGCAAATGAATATGTAAAATCTGAATATTTAAATGAAGCTGATTTTGAAGTAGAATTAAAAAATCAGAAAGAAAAATTACAAGAAGTTTTAAAAAACCAAGACAAATATTTGTCAGTTGATGAAAGACTTGGTTTAAAGTTAAAAAACGAAAATAAAGCTTTTAAAGTAGAAAAATACAAGCATAGTTACCCAAATTGTTGGCGAACAGACAAACCAATTTTGTACTACCCGTTAGATTCTTGGTTTATAAAAGTAACTGATGTAAAAGATAGAATGCATGAGCTGAATACAACCATTAACTGGAAACCAGAATCTACAGGAACTGGTCGTTTTGGAAACTGGTTGGCAAATGCAAATGATTGGAATTTATCGCGCTCTCGTTATTGGGGAATTCCATTACCAATTTGGCGAACAGAAGATGGCAAAGAAGAAATTTGTATCGGTTCTGTTAAAGAGTTAAAAACCGAAATGGATAAAGCTGTAAAAGCAGGAGTTATGTCTTCGGCTATTTTTGCAGATTTTGAAGTAGATAATAATTCTGATGAAAACTATGCAAAATTAGATTTGCACAAAAATATTGTAGATAAAATTACCTTAGTTTCTGCATCTGGACAACCAATGAAGCGTCAAAGCGATTTAATTGATGTTTGGTTCGATTCTGGTTCTATGCCATATGCACAATGGCATTATCCGTTTGAAAATAAACAAAAAATAGACGGTAACGAATCTTTTCCGGCAGATTTTATTGCAGAAGGTGTAGATCAAACAAGAGGTTGGTTTTATACATTACATGCAATTGCAACAATGGTTTTCGATTCGGTAGCCTACAAAAATGTGGTTTCTAATGGATTGGTTTTAGACAAAAACGGACATAAAATGTCTAAACGCTTGGGCAATGCAACAGATCCTTTTACAACATTGTCTACTTATGGTGCAGATGCCACACGTTGGTACATGGTTTCGAATGCAAACCCTTGGGATAATTTAAAGTTCGATTTAGAAGGAATAGAAGAAGTAAAGCGTAAGTTTTTTGGAACTTTATACAATACCTATTCATTTTTTACTTTGTATACAAACATAGATGGTTTTGCTTATAAAGAAGCAGACATTGCTTTAGAAGAAAGACCCGAATTAGATCGTTGGATTTTGTCTGAATTGCACACTTTAATTGCAAAAGTTGATAAATTTTATTCAGAATACGAACCAACTAGAGCAGCAAGAGCTATATCAGATTTTACACAAGATTATTTAAGTAACTGGTACGTGCGTTTAAGTAGAAGACGTTTCTGGAAAGGAACCTATGAAACCGATAAAATATCTGCATACCAAACACTTTATACTTGCATGATTACCATTGCCAAGTTAAGTGCACCAATTGCGCCATTTTTTATGGATAAATTGTATCAAGATTTAAACTCGGTTACGCAAAAAGAAACTTCAGAAAGTATACATTTAGCAGATTTTCCTGCTTTTGATGCAAGTTTTGTTGATGCTAGCCTAGAGCGTAAAATGGAAAATGCACAAACTATTTCTTCGTTAGTATTGTCTTTAAGAGCAAAAGAAAAAATAAAAGTACGCCAGCCACTTCAAAAAATTATGATTCCTGTTGATAATGAACAACAGAAAGAAGAAATTTTAGCAGTTTCTAATTTGATTAAAAACGAGGTGAATATTAAAGAAATTCAAATTCTAGATGATGCTTCAGATATTTTAATCAAACAGATAAAGCCAAATTTTAAAGCTTTAGGGCCAAAGTTTGGTAAAGAGATGCGTTTTATAGCTGCTGAAATTCAGAAATTTAACCAAGAAGATATTAACAAAATAGAGAAAGATAAAAACATTCTCTTAGAAATTAATGGAAAAAATATTAATTTAGACCTTTCAGATGTAGAAATATCATCTAAAGATATAGAAGGTTGGTTAGTTGCAAATGAAGGGATGTTAACGGTTGCTTTAGACGTTACTATAACAGAAGAATTACATAAAGAAGGGGTGGCTAGAGAATTGGTTAACAGAATACAGAATGCCCGTAAAGACAGTGGTTTAGAAGTAACAGATAAAATAAAATTAACTATTTTAAATTTCGAAAACTTACAACAATCTATTTTAGATAATAAAGAGTATATCATGAGTGAAACGCTAACAAACGAGTTGGTTTTTGTTGACGAATTAAAAAATGGTACAGAAATTGAGTTTGATACTGTAAAAAGTAAAATATTAATCGAAAAAATGTAAGATTTATGCAAGAAGTAAAGCTAAAATATTCTGATGAAGATTTACAAGAGTTTAAAGTTATTATAGAAAAAAAGATAGCAAGAGCGCAAGAAGATTTAGCATTGTTGGAGGCCTCGTACAAAAATGATGCTGGTAATGGTACCGATGACACTTCTTCTTCTTTTAAATCTTTTGATGAAGGTTCTGAGGTAATGAGCAAAGAAGCGAATGTGCAACTGGCCATTAGACAAGAAAAGTTTATAAGAGATCTTAAAAACGCATTGTTACGTATTGAAAATAAAACATACGGAGTTTGTAGGGTAACCAAAAAACTAATACAAAAAGAGCGTTTAAAATTAGTGCCACATGCTACTTTAAGCATTGAAGCAAAACGCAAGCAATAAGAAAAAAAACTCTCAATTTATTGAGAGTTTTTTTATAAAATAAATCCGGACAATGGTTCAGTTTCGCTTTAGAGTTCTAATTGTATTTTTCTTTTGCAGTTGCCATATTTTTTCTCAAAAAACAGTAATTAAAAAGTTTGCTACAGCTCAAAATAAAATAGTAATTTATACAGAAGGATTGGATGATTTTATTTTAGAAAATTCAAACTTTAATCTTGTAGAGGTTTCATTAGCATCAGAAAATATAGACAAACAAGATATTTTAGTAGGTACAAAAACTTATGAAACAAGTATTCATTTTAAGATACCAATACCCATTGAAAAAGAAATTATTTTTAGAAAATTTATAACAGAAAGGTTGCAAAGAGCAACCGCAAAAATAAAAGTGCCAAAAAATAAAGAAGTAACTATTTTAGGCGAAAATATAAATGTTAGCTCTAAAAGTTATGCGGGTAATTTAAGGGTTTTTATAGAAAATGGTATTGTAAAGTTAGATACCATACAACAAAACTTAGAGTTAAAATTATATACAGGTACTGTTTTTGGATGTTACAGAGATGCTAATGTAAAGATTGCATCAAAAAAAGGGAACTTAAAAATTGACACAGTTTTACATTCTAAGAAATATTCAAAGCTACAAACTAAAAGCACTAAAGAAATTAGCATTACTAGTGTGCTAGCGAATATTTATTTAAGTACTCATAAAACACAATAATATTCTTATTTTTGTGTATTCAAATCATAAAAAAATGTCAAAAAAGACACTTGCAATACTTACCATTTTAGTTGCCATATTACTAGATCAGTTAATAAAAATTTACGTAAAAACACACTTTGTTTTGGGCGAAGAAGTTATTGTTTTTAAATGGTTTAAAATACATTTTGTAGAAAATAATGGAATGGCCATGGGTTTTGAATTTGGTGGCAAAGCAGGGAAGTTATTTTTAACTCTCTTTAGGTTATTTGCAGTTACTGGTATTGTATATTGGCTAGTACAAAACATAAAAAAGAAAGTACATAATGCAGTAATTGTTGCAATAGCATTAATTTTTTCTGGTGCGGTTGGCAATATTATTGATTCTGTTTTTTATGGAGTGCTTTTTGATGCTTCTAATAATAATATTGCTACACTTTTTTCAGAGACACCATATGGCGAGTTGTTTTATGGTAAAGTAGTTGATATGTTTTATTTTCCTTTTATAGAAAATGCTGTTTTACCTGACTGGCTTCCTTTTGTGGGCGGACAAATGTTCACTTTTTTTCAGTATATTTTTAATCCTGCAGATGCTTATATAAGTGTTGGCGTTGCTTTACTTTTTATTTTTAGTAAACAGGCATTTCCTAAGGAAAATTAAGATGCTAAATAATAATTTAAGATCAGATTTTATGTGATTTTTGTTTATGTATATTGCCGTTGCATATCATTAAAAATTAGTAATTTCATACCATGCAGGCATCTTTAGAACTTCAAATACAAACCTTACCCAACACACCTGGGGTGTATCAATATTTTGATAAAAATGATGTAATTATTTATGTTGGGAAAGCTAAAAATTTAAAGAAAAGAGTGTCTTCTTATTTTACCAAAACACACGAAAATGGTAAAACAAGAGTGTTGGTAAAAAACATTGTACACATAAAACACATTGTTGTAAATACAGAAACAGATGCCCTTTTATTAGAAAATAATCTTATTAAAAAGTACAAACCTCGGTACAATGTTTTATTAAAAGATGATAAAAGTTACCCGTGGTTGTGTATCAAAAAAGAGCGTTTTCCAAGAGTTTTTATGACACGTAGAGTTATAAAAGATGGTTCTGAATATTACGGACCTTATACTTCTATTAAAACAGTAAGAATCTTGTTAGATTTGATAAAAGAACTCTACCCTTTAAGAACCTGTAATTATGATTTAAGTCATCAGAATGTTAATGAAGGAAAATACAAAGTCTGTTTAGAGTACCATTTAAAAAATTGCAAAGGTGCCTGCGAAGGTATAGAAACAACTGCGCAGTATGATGCTTCTATAGTAGAAATTAGAAATATTATTAAAGGTAATTTTAAAGAAAGTATAGAGAAGTTTCAAAAAATGATGTTGTCTTATGCATCAAATATGGAATTTGAAGAGGCTCAAAAAATTAAAGAAAAGTTAAGTTTACTAAGCAATTACCAATCAAAAAGTACCATTGTTAACCCTTCTATTAACAATGTAGATGTTTTTTCTATCATTTCTGATGAAACGCATGGATATGCAAATTTTTTAAAAATTTCTAATGGATCTATTATTCAATCTCATACCACAGAAATCAAGAAAAAATTAGACGAAACAAATAAGGAGTTATTAGCACTATTTATTGTAGAAATAAGGCAGCGATTCGACTCACAATCACCAGAAATTTATGTTCCTTTTAAGGTAGATTTAGGTGAAGAACTGAAGGTGACTGTTCCAAAATTAGGCGATAAAAAACGAATTGTAGAGCTTTCTGAGCGAAATGCAAAATACTACAGAATGGAGCAATTTAAGCAAGTGCAAATTGTAGATCCAGATAGGCATGTAAAACGCATTATGGCACAAATGAAAAAGGATTTACGCTTGCAAGTAGAGCCAAGGCATATTGAGTGTTTTGACAATTCAAACATACAAGGTACAAATCCTGTTGCCGCTTGTGTTGTTTTTAAAGATGGCAAACCTAGTAAAAAAGATTACCGACATTACAATATAAAAACAGTGGTTGGTCCTGATGATTTTAGTTCTATGGAAGAGGTTGTTTTTAGGCGATACAAACGATTACTTGCCGAAAACCAACCATTACCTCAGTTGATTATTGTAGATGGTGGTAAAGGACAATTATCTTCGGGTTTAAAAGCTTTAGACGATTTAGGTTTGCGAGGTAAAATTGCTATTATTGGTATTGCAAAACGTTTAGAAGAAATATATTATCCAGGAGATCCAGTACCTTTGTATTTAGATAAAAAGTCTGAAACGCTAAAAATTACGCAGTATCTAAGAAATGAAGCGCACAGATTTGGTATTACTTTTCATAGAAATAAAAGAAGTAAAAGTGCAATACAAAGTGAGCTAGAGTTAATACCAGATGTTGGCAAACAGACCATTACTACTTTATTGCGTACATTTAAATCTGCTAAAAGAGTAAAAGAAGCAAGTTTAGACGAACTAAAAGCATCAATTGGCCATTCTAGAGCCGTAAAGGTGCATCGTTATTATCATCAAGAAAAAGAATAACTTTAAACAACGCTATGAAAAACATCTTATTATTACTTTTTACGAGTTGTACTATTTTGAGTTTCTCTCAAGAACAACCCAAAGTAGGCTTGGTGTTAAGTGGTGGTGGTGCTAAAGGTTTTGCACATGTTAGTGTGTTAAAAGAAATAGACAAAGCAGGCATTCAACTAGATTATATTGGCGGTACAAGTATGGGTGGTATTATAGGCGGCTTATATGCTGTTGGGTATTCTGGAGAGCAGATAGAACAAATTATAATAACTACAGATTTTACCAGTTTGCTTAGAGATGCTTTGCCAAGAAGTTCAGAAACTTTTTTTGAAAAAGAATATGGTGAAAAAACCGTACTAACACTTCCTGTTGATAAAAGAAAGATTGGGTTGCCAAAAGGAATTTCTAAAGGACAAAATGTGTTAAATTTTCTGTTTGAATTGATCGATAATGTTCCTCCGAATCAAGATTTTTCTAAACTACCCACTCCTTTTTTCTGTGTAGCCACAGATGTAGAAAATGGAGCGCCTGTAATTTTAGAAAAGGGTTCTTTACCTTTGGCTCTTAGAGCAACTGGTTCTATACCTTCTATTTTAAATCCGATAGAAATAGACAACAAACTTTTAATAGATGGTGGTATTGCAAATAATTTTCCGGTGTCTATTTTAAAAGAAAAAGGAATGGATATTGTAATTGGAGTAGATGTAGAAGGAAAACTGTTTCAAAAAGATAAAATAAATTCTTTGGTGTCTATCATGAATCAGGTTGTAAGTTATAAAATGTATAACAAAACCAATCAAGAGAAAAAAAACTTAGACGTATATATACATCCAGATATTTATAATTTTAGCATAGTTGCATTTGATAAGAAACTAGAAATCTTAGAAAAAGGAACCGAAAAGGCACAAGAATTTACAGCTATTTTTAAAGAAATTGCTGCCAAACAAAGTCCTTTCAAAAAAGAATTGAAAGTAAAACAGCAATCTAAAAAGGTATTGATTAACTACATAACCATTGCTGGGTTAAAGAATTATTCAAGAGCATTTATATTAGGAAAATTAAATATAAGAGAAGGAGATAGCTTGTCTAGAGAAGACATAACACAGAAAATTTATTTACTTTCTGCTACTAGAAATTATAATAGAATTGAATATGATTTGGTTAAAAAAACAGATCATAGTTATGTTTTAAATTTTAAAGTACAAGAATCTAACGAATACGCAAATATAAAATTAGGAGTGCATTTCGATTTGTTATACAACTCTAGTGTGTTGGCAACTTACAATCAAAAACATGTGTTAAAAGACAACGATTTATTTTCTTTGGATATGATTTTGGGAGATAATTTACGTTTTAACTTAAATTACTTTGTAGATAACGGTTTTTATATTAGTTACGGTTTTAGATCTCGGTACAACCATTTTAAAACAAATACAAAATTTAGTCAAGTTTCAGAACAGTTAAATGTAAGTAATATTAACTTGAATTATTCTGATATAACCAATCAACTTTTTCTACAAACTACATTTAACAGAAAATTTGCCCTTGGTTTAGGAGTAGAGCAAAAGTTTGTAAGAGCCACTTCAGAAAATATCGTAACAACTTTAAATCCTGATGGTATTTTAGAAAAGAGTAATTATTTTAATACTTACGGATATTTAAAGCTTGATACGTATAATAAAAAATATTTTGCTACAAAAGGGTATTTTGCAGACTTAGAATACAAATGGTATGTTGGTTCTACAGACTATACAGAAGATTTTCTGAAGTTTTCTCAGGCAAAAGGTACCTTAGGCTTTGCAAAAACTTTTTTTAACAGACTAACATTACAAAACACAAATCAGGCAGGTTTTACTATTGGAAGTCCAACCTCTAACACTTTCGATTTTTATTTAGGAGGCTATAATCAGAACTATATAAATACTTTTGTTTCTTTATATGGTTATGATTTTGCAGATATATCTGGTAATTCTTTCTTAAAAACGTTAATTGATGTAAGGTATCAAATAGTAGAAAATCATTATGTTTCTGTGTTAGCAAACTATGCAAGGGTAGAAGAAAATGTATTTAAAGATATTAATATATTTGATGATATTAAATCTGGTTATGCAGTTGGTTACAGCTATAATTCTTTTTTAGGCCCTATAGAATTAAAATACAGTTGGTCTCCAGATACCAAAGAAAGCAGCTTTTTATTTAACCTAGGTTTTTGGTTTTAGGGCATAAAAAAATAGCTATCTAAATTTTAGATAGCTATTTTTTTGATAAACAGAAAGGTTTATTTAACCTCTTGTTTTGTAGTTAAATGAAACTCTTCATATGTTTCTAATAAATTCATTAAAGCCTTAATTAGATCTTTTGTTTCTAGTAAAACACTAAAATAAAGTGTTGTGTTTTTAGGACTTGTTTCATCAGTTCTAATTCTAGCAACTTGCTTTTCAATAGAGGCACTTACATCTTGTAATAATTCATTTTTCTCTATCAATAGACTATTTAATTTATCAAACTCTCGTTTCTCAAAAATAGACGCTTCTTTGGTCAATAATTTAGACAACGCTTTATCTATAGATTTAAGATCTTGTATTTGCCCTTTCTTTAAGTTTTTATGATTGTTGTTTACATGCTTGTAACTTGCTCTAGAAATATAGCTTATAGATTGTGCAATATCTTGTAAATAACCCAACACCATTATATAAAATCTACTAGCTTCTACAGAAGTTTCGTCTAAAGATTTAATAAAGTAAAAAACACCATCTTTTAAACCATCTATTTCATCGTTTAATTTTTTAACGTGCTTGTCTGTTTTACGCAGTTTGTTTAAATCGTGGTCTGCCAAGTCATTTACAACATTTGTGTATAGTTTGGTTACACGGTTTACAACTTCTGTAATATGATCTGCACTTTCTTCAATTACTCCATTAATGGTAATTAGTTCAGATCTTTCTATATATTCTTGTTTTTTTACTTCCTTAGATTTTTTTCTATGGATTAAAGTATTTCTTCCAATTAAAAAAGCAACAACTGCTAGCAAAATAGGAATCATTACCATGTCCCAACTAATTAAATAAGCAACAATAGCAGCTGCTAAAAATGCTGTTATTGCAGTTAAAAACCAACCACCAATAACATTTAATACTCCGGCTACTCTATATACTGCACTTTCTCTACCCCAAGCTCTGTCTGCTAAAGAAGTACCCATAGCTACCATAAACGTTACGTAAGTTGTAGATAGTGGTAGTTTCATAGAAGTTGCAATAGAAATTAAAATACCAGCAACAATTAAGTTTACAGAGGCTCTAATTAAATCGAAAGCAGGCAACTCATACGTTTTGTCTTTAGGCAAACTTATTACTGGTTTTTGAAATTTACTATCTACAAAACTCAATACTTTTTTAGGAAAAATTTTGCTAATTCCGAAGTTTAAACCCATTGCAGCTCTTACAACAACCCTAGATAATGGATTTGGTTGAAATTTTTCGTGTCCTTCACCTTGTCTAGATAAATCGATACCCGTTTTTATTACATTTTGTGCTTTGCTAGACGTCCACAAAGTAACTACCATAATACCACCGGCTACTAATAATAACCAAATATTACTAGGTACTTTTTTAGCCAAAATTCCCATAGAAAAAGCATCTGCAGAAACACCAGAAATTTCCCAGGCTTGGTAAGAGTTCCAAGCAGCAATTGGTACACCAACAAAGTTTACCAAGTCGTTACCAGAAAATGCCATAGCTAAAGAGAAGGTACCAACACCAATAATTAATTTTAATATATTAATTTTAAAGGCAGATATTAATATTTGAGAAATTACAGACCATACTACAAAACTTCCTAGAATGATTGCGATGGTATTTCCTTCAATTAAAAACTTTACATCTTTATAAAAAGGGGTTCCTTTCATTCCTTTAATGATGATAAAGTAAGTAATTGCAGTAATTGCAAAACCACCAAACAAGGCACTTATATAGCTTGCTCTTTGTTCAAAATTAAAAGAATAAATAAGTCTAGAAATAAATTGTACAATAGCACCTACAGAAAAGGCGACAACTACAGAGAGTAAAATACCAAAAATGATTTTAGTTGCAGTTTCGTGGTTAATATAGCTCCAAAGATCATTAAAACTCTGCGCATCATTTGCAGAAATTTTAATTAGAGAAATACAAACGGCAGCTCCTAACAATTCAAAAACAATAGAAACTGTTGTAGAGGTTGGCATTCCTAAAGAGTTAAAGATATCTAGTAATAAGATATCAGTAATCATTACTGCCATAAATATAAACATGATGTCTTGAAACATAAACATGCTTGGATTAAAAATACCTTTACGAGCAACTTCCATCATTCCACTAGAGGTTACAGCGCCAAAAAAGACACCTAAACTGGCAATTATCATGATGTTTTTAACTGAAATTGCTTTAGAGCCAATGGCTGAATTTAAGAAGTTAACAGCATCGTTACTAACTCCTACAACTAAGTCTACTATAGCTAAAACAGCTAGTGCGACTAACATTAAAATATATGGATCTCCCATTTTTTTGGTTTATTTTTTAGTTTAACAAATTTAAATACATAAATGGGTACTTATGTTACCTTTATGTTATCTTTTTTACTTAAAAATGAATGTCTACTTGCAATCTATATAATAATTGATTTTGGCTAAACCCAATATCAGTGTAGCTTATATCTGTTTGTACTTTTAACTTATGGCCAACAATGTATTTAGATAAACCTAATGTATATTGATTTTCTGCACCTTTACCTGTTAAGTTTTTATCTAAAGAGATATTTGTGTAACGAGCAGAAACTTCTAATTTTTCTGAAAGTAAATATCCTGTCTGTAAATTTAAACCGTTACCAACTTGAACAACATCACCTGTTAAGCTTCCATCAGTATTTTTTGCAATAGCATCGGCTGCATTTCTATCAGCATATTCTGCCATAAAAGAGAATCCTTTGTGTTTGTACATTGCATCTATATATAATGTAGAAATGTCTGTCTGAAAAAATGCTGCATTAGCACCTGCGGTTGTTCCGTCTATAAACATGTAAGAACCTTGGTTGCTTCTATTTTTAGATGCGTTATTATTTAAATCATAATTAAAAGCTACAGATAATTTTGGAGTTGGTTCAAATTTTAAATCACTTCCTTTATAATCTCCTTTACCCGAAAAATCTCCAAACGGAAACAATTCTACTCTAGCAGTATATTGATGTCCTCCAAGATTTCCTCTAGTAATGTTTCTGCCTTCTCCCTGAGAGATTGCATAAATATGCTTTACCAAAAAATTATCAGACAGTTTAAATTTGTGCCTTAATTGAAAACCAATATCTCTATCAATGGTAAATCTGCTATTTAATAAAGATCTATCAACCATTTGTAGGTCTCCAGAAGAAATTACACGTTCTCTGTTACCTGGTAACTTTGTTTGCCCCATCCAAAGAACCCAATCTCCAGAAAAATTCCATTTTAAAACGGCGTCTAAAATTTGTCTAGGCGCATCATGTGTAAAATAAGAAGCCCCAGATTTATCTCTGTTAGACAAACCTAATTCTAGCTTGTATTCTAGTTTTGGTGAAAAAGCCCAACCATCAAATTTTAAACGAGATCTTCTAATCAGCATAGAAGACTCTGGGTTTTTAAGTCCGTTTTGAACATCCCAAGAGCTAAGAGCCAATGTTTGAAACCTCATTCCTACTTTCATAGTCCAAGTACTGTCTTTGCCAACTAGGTTGAACAATCCTTTTCCGAATTTCTTTGAATTAAATTCTTGGGCATTTGTGGTTAAGAATAGGCACAATAATGCCAACTTTACTACGTGTTGTAGTTTTTTTGTATACATAATTTTAGTTTTTGTCGCTGCAAATAACCAAAATAGATGTTAAGTTAATGTTACTACAGTATTATTAAAACAAAAAAAACTGCCATGGCCAATGGCAGTTCGTCATATAAAAGTTGACAAAAACTATAATTATATTGACATTTTTATCTTAAAAGATAGTTTCAAATTTCATTCTTATTCTTAAAACTAATGTTTTTTTAAAATTAAAAAAATGTTATCAAATTTTGTCAAATTAACACTCTAGTAAACTTAAAATAATAGTAACATAATTTACTCATAACATAAAATTTACAAATAAGATAGAGTTTTGCACATATATATTAAATAAAAAAAATGAAGAAAATTTTATTGATAATTCTTGTTGTTTTTTCTCAATTCTTAGGAGCACAAGATAAAGGGACTTTAAAAGGTTTGGTTACTGATAAAGAAACGAATAATGAGCCTTTACCCTTTGCAAACGTAATTGTTAAAGGAACTACAATTGGTACTACAACAGATTTTGATGGTAATTATTTACTAAAATTACCTGTAGGTTTACAAACGATATCTTTTAGCTTTTTAGGTTACAAAACTATCGAAAAGGCTATAGAAATTAAAGTAGGACAAGTTGTTACTTTAAATCAAATTTTAGCTGCAGAGCAAGGTGTTTCTTTAGATGAGATTGTTATCAAATCTACTACTAATAACGAAAAGAGAACAGCGTTAATTTTAGAGCAAAAGAAAGCAGTTTCTATTAAAACAACTATTGGTGCGCAAGAATTGGCTGCTAAAGGAGTTTCTGATGCAGAAGGAGCTGTTACTAAAACAGCAGGAGTTTCTAAGAGTTCTAAAAACGTAGTGGTAAGAGGTTTGGGAGATCGTTACAATTCTACAACATTAAACGGTTTGCCATTACCATCTGAAGACCCAGAATATAAAAATATTTCTTTAGATTTTTTTGATACAAGTATTATTAAAAACATTGGTGTAAATAAAGTTTTTACAGCAGATTTAGGTGCCGATGTTGGTGGTGCAAATATTGATATTGTATCTAAAGAGTTGGTTAAAAAGAGTCTTTTTAGTGTTGGAGCTTCTGCGGGCATCAATACACAAACTGTTTCAAAAGAATTTTTAACTATAGATGGTACAAATACATTTGGTACTCAAAATAGTGGTATACCTGTTAACGATTTAACAAAGTATTCTTTTAACAATTCTTGGAATCCAGAAAGTCAAAACCTTCAAACAAATAAGAGTATTTCTTTTTCGGGAGGTAAAAAATATAATTTTGGTGATGATACCTTTAGCTTTTTTGTAGTTGGTGGTTTTGATGCAAAGTATAATTATTTAGAAGGAAACATAAAACAAACTACTAGTTCAGGCGAAGTTTTTCAGGATCAAGATTTTTCTAAATATGATTATAATGTATCGCAATTATTAATGGCGAACTTAGATTACAAATTCGACGAGGGGCATAATATTGCTTTTAACCACTTATTTATTCATAACAACAAACAATCTATCGGAGACTATTTAGGATTTAATAATCCTGAGCAAGACGGAGATATCGAGTTTCAAAGAAGACAACAAATTAATAACAACGAGTTGTATGTAAATCAATTAATTGGTAACTATAAATTTTCTGAAAGAGTAAACTTCGAAGCAAAAGGTTCTTTAAATTTTATTAGAGGGAATGAGCCAGATAGAAGAACTAATAAATACCTTCTTAGAGATAATTTTTATAGTCCACAAACAAGTTCTGCAGGAGAAAACGAGCGTTATTTTGCAAAATTAGAAGAAAACGATTATGCTGCAAAAGGAAAATTATCATACAAGTTAAAAGAAGATGAAGAAGATATTAGTGTTCTTGAGTTTGGAGGAGACTACAGGTATACAGAACGATTATTTTCTGCAACAATTTTTAACCATGATTTTTCTAGCAGAGTTGCTATAGATGTAGAAAATCCGGACGCTGTTTTTAACCAGTCTTCTATAGACAATAATATTTTTGAGTTAGAAACAGGAAGAGGTAATGCAAGCAATCCGAATGCATTTGTACCTTTTACGTACAGAGGAAAAAGACAGATATTTGGTGGTTTTGGTACTTTGGTATATCAGTTAAATGATAATTTAGTAGTTTCTTTTGGAGCAAGATTCGAGAACATTCAGCAGTTGGTTACTTACAATACAAATATTGCTCAATCTGCTGTAGATGGCGCATCTAAATTAAACAGAACCTATGTATTGCCTAGTTTTAATGTAAAGTACAATTTTAACGAAAACAGTATTATTAGACTTGCAGGTAGCCAATCGTATACATTTCCTCAGTTTAAAGAAACAGCACCTTTTAAATACCAAGATATTAGCTTTTCATCTCAAGGTAATCCAGATTTAGATCCATCAGATAATTATAATTTTGATGCAAAATATGAATATTACTTTTCTTCGTCAGAATTAGTTACAGTAACTGGTTTTTACAAATACATTAAAAACCCAATTGCAAGAAGCGAAATTCCTTCTGGCGGAAATACTTTAACATATTTAAATGTTGGTAATGATGCAAGTGTATATGGTATAGAATTAGAAGCTAGAAAAAGTGTGTTAGAAATAGAAGATCAAGATTTAAAAGTAATGGCAGGTGTTAATACTTCTTTCTTAGTTTCTAATATTAACTTAGATCAAAATTCTATTGCACAGTTTACAAGTACAACTAGTAATTTAGAAGGCGCAACTCCATTTTTAGTAAATGCAGATATTTCTTTAAATAAAAAACACCAAGATAATACGCTTACTTCTTCTGTAGTGCTTAATTATTTTAGTGAAAGAGTGTATTCTATTGGTACAAGAGGATTTGAGAATATTATAGAAAAAGGAATACCTACACTAGACTTTGTGTCTTCTTATGATTTTAACAAAAACTATAGTATAAAATTAAAAGCAACAAACTTATTAAACCCAGATTTTCAGTTAAATAGAGCAGGGTTTAATGGAGGTGATACAGTTGTGTTAAGTAATTATAAAAAAGGTGTTAATCTAAGTTTAGGATTTTCATATAATTTTTAAAGAAGTCTTGTTTTTAATAACAATTCTTTAAAATTTAGATAAAGTAAAAGCAACGTTTATAGCTCAATTTTGTAAAAAGATATATTAATAAACAAATTCAATTATTAAAAAAAAATGAAAAAATCAATTTTATCAATCGTAGCAATCGCAAGTTTAATTTTTACAAGTTGTTCTCTTAGTGAAGACGACAATGTTGTTATAACAGGTGGTGAGGTAACTGCTCAAAATTTAGCAGGAAATTTAACATCAGATTTAACTTTAAACTCAGGTATTGCTCATAATTTAACAGGTGCTCTTTTAGTAAAATCAGGTGCTACCTTAACAATAGAAGCAGGTACTACAATCAATGCTTTAGTAGGTGGTACAGATGTTTATATTTTAGTAGAAAGAGGTGGTAAAATTATAGCAGATGGTACTGCTGCAAATCCAATTAAATTTTCTTCTAGTGCAACAATACCAAAAGCTGGAGATTGGGGTGGTATTATTTTAAATGGAAATGCGCCTATAAGTAGACAAGATGGTGCAGATAGCAATGCTGCTACAGAAGTTAAGAATTCTATTTTATTTGGAGGTTCTGATGCTGCAGACAATTCTGGTATTTTAAACTATGTAATTATGGAGTATACAGGTGCAAGAATAGATGATGAAGCAGAACACAATGGTTTAACCTTAAATGGTGTAGGTTCTGGAACAACTATTTCTAACATTGCAATTTTAAATGGAGATGATGACGGAATTGAGTTTTTTGGAGGAACGGTAGATGCTACAAATATCTTGGTTGTAAATGCAAAAGATGATATGTTCGATTTTTCGCAAGGATATGTAGGTACTTGTACAAACTTATACGGAATTAGAGAAAATGGTTACACAGCGGTAACTTCGGACCCAAGAGGTATAGAGGCAGATGGTAATTTAGATGGTAATTCTCCTTCAGACATCAACGAATCTAATTTTACAGTTAATGGTGTTACCATTATTAACAATGCAAGCGGTGTAGAAATGTCTGACGGTATAAAAATTAGAAGAGATGCTACTGCAACAATAACAAATGCTTATTTAGCTTTAGGAACTGGTGCAACTTTTAGTGATGTAATAGATTTACAAGATGGTAAATCTGATGCTACAGAGGCTACTTCTATTACTGCAGTTGCAAATACTGCAAATGGTTTAGATATTTTAGATATTAAGAATACTACTACTGGTGGTGCAAGTATTTCTTTAACAGCTGGTACTTCTGGTGGTGCAGATGCAACTGTTTTTGCTTGGACAGGTTATACTTTCTAAGAAAAAACAAATATTCTATAAAAAAGCAGGCTTTAAGCCTGCTTTTTTATAGAATAATATGAAATGAATTCTTTAGTCGTTGAAAGCTAATCTAGATTCAGATTTCCAATCATTAACACTTACAATAAAATTATTCTTGTAAGTTATTTCTTTAAGAGAGGCATCGTTCCAAACAAACCATTTACCTACCTTGTTACCCTCGTTGTATTGTGCTATTTGAGTTTTGTTTCCATTTATATCATAGCTAGTCCAAGTACCTGTTAGCTTTTTGTTTTTAAAAAAACCTTGAACCTTAACACTACCATTATCAAAATAATAAGTAGCTTTAACTAACTCTCCTTCTTTTTCAAAAGTTGTTTCATTTTCTTGTGAAAAACCCTGTGCTGCTATAAAGAATACTGCTAATAAAATTAATTTTTTCATGATCTAAATATTTAAGTGAAACATTCAACTATACAAATGTACACAAAAAAAATCAAAAAAGAAACATTTAGGTAATAATTTGGTAACATTAATTTAACATTGGGATCTTTACTAACTTTAAACAAGTGTTAAATTCATCACTGAATAGATTTTTTTTACCGCTATATCCTAAGCAGCGCTAGTTTTATAAATGTTGTAGCTAATGTGAATGACAGTGTTGTTTTAGTTCACCAAATTGATATCAAAACTCCATATTTAAAATAAACAGAAGCTTGTGTAAGAAAATATTAGGAATGCTATTAATACAATCACATTTTAACGGGTTATTAAAAAAGGGTTGTTCTTGTTAAGATTACTAGAACAAAAAAGTATTCATTAGAATCGATATCCTAAAGAAATACCTCCTCTACCAACAGCTTCTAATGAAGTATTGTCTCCTCCTAAATTTCTTCCTACACCAAAATAAACTTCAGTAGTAAAACCTTTTTTAGAAACAAATTTACCACCTACAGAAATACCAACGGCAAATTGAGTTACAGATTCTTGATTGCTGTAGTCATAGTAATTACCATAAGAATCATAATAGTAATCATAGTTGTTATTTTTATAAGAATGCAACATACCAAACCCTTCAACAAAAAAACCTCGTGCATATCGGTTAGAAAAATATCTTCTATAATAAGGTGTTAAAGAAAAGGTACGATATTCGTCTATATCTCTATCATTATTAAAACTTACCAAAGTGCCAATACCAAAAGAGGACTCTTCATTAATAAGATATTCGTAAGAAGCGTCTAAAAATTCAAAACCAATTAAGTTTAAAACATTTAGTTTTACTTCATACTTTTTATCTATGTCTTGCGGGTATTTTTCTTCTTTTTCTTGAGAAAAAATAAAAGAAGTAGTTACTAGTAGTAAGAATAATATTGTCTTTTTCATAGTGTTGTTTTTTATAAATTTAGTAAAATTATATCAATAAATATACCAATAATTAAAAAATAGCTTTTAATTGAATGCTACCCGTATGAATGGTTTTAGATAGCACACTTTTTCTGCCTAGATAACTTAAGTTTAAATTTAATAAAGCATTTATTTTTTGGTTAAAAAGCACATTCCAAGTGTAATTTTTACCATTCTGTAAACCTTCTAACATTTGATAGGCAACTGGTGTGTTTGTATCTCCTTTAAAATTATTTAAAAATAGGTTGATATTTGCTGATACCTGGTTTTTTTTGCTGCTGATATAAAAATATTCGAGACCAATTTTTTGCTGCTTTAATTCTTCAAAACTATCTAGTTCATTTTTTTTATTCTTATAATGATAAAAAGCTGTTAGTCGATTGTCTTGGTTGTATAAAAAACTAATTTTTGGTGCCAATTCGATTGAGTTAATCTTGTAATTTCTATTAGTAAAGTTTTCTGTATTTAAATTATTTTCAGCACTTTTTCCTAGTATGTCAAAAAGCCAAAAATCTGCAAATTTATGGTTAAATTCTAGTTGATGTAATAACAAGTTGTTTTCTTGACTACCAATAAAATATTGTTGTTTTTGTGTGTTTTTACCAAACGTATATGTTGTACTATATCTTTGTAGGTTTTTATTAAAATACAAACTATTTCTTATGTTTAATTGCAGGCTTAATAGCTTGTTTTTATCAAAATTAAAAGGATTAAAATTAAAAGAGTCACCAATACGCTCTTGTTGATTTTCTACATTTAAAAAAGTCTGATTGTATAGTTTAGAAAGTACTTTTTGAAGCCCTTTTTTGGTAGACCATAAAGTAGGGTTTATGATAATTGATTGTGTAAATTTTGCTCTCTGAGTAGGAGTAAATTGTAAATTTGGTTTTGGCAATCGTAAATAAGATGCTTGGTCTGTAAATTCTGCAATTTCAAATTCATCAAAATCTTTTACGCCGTCATTATTATAATCAATCCAAGTATAAAAACCCAAACCGGGTTCTGTTTTTACATAAATATATTCTTGCCTAGCAATATTGCCAGAAGAGGTTTCGTATACTGTGTTTAAATGTATAAAATTATCAAATAATTTTTGACTGAAAGTCAACTTTGAGTTCAACGATTTTTCATCAGTAGAAAAACTGTTTTCTGTAATTCTATAATTTGCAAACAAACTTAAATTAGTGTTTTTCTTTTTAATTAAATTACTATTTAAGTAAAGTGTTTTTCGGTTGTTTATTTCTGTAAAAGTATTATTTTTTATACTGTCATTATTACGGTAGTTAAAACCGAATTTCGCAAATACATTTGTAGTGTCTCCAACACCAAAATAAGTTTCAAATTCTTTAAATTGATGACTGGTGTTAATATATTCTTTAGAAACATTATTTTTTCTACTATTGTTTTCTACATTGATAAATGTACCCAGCCATTTTTTATTAAAATTGTGTTCTATTTTTGTTTTTACTTTATAAAAGGAATTTTTTTCTAAAGAAGAGGTGTTTTTTAAAAAGCTAACATCTAAATAGAAAGACGTTTTATTTGCTGCTATTTTAGAAAGTATTTCGTGTTTGATTCCTGTAAAAATATCTTTATACCTCAAGTCATTATATCGATATAAAACAAAGTCATCTTTTTTATTTTGAAGAGCTATTTCGGTCTGAAACAAGCTCTTTGTTTCGTTGTTGTCTAAAATATTCCAATCTCTATTAAACTCAACAGTTTCCCAACCTTGCTCTGTGTTAAAATTTTGTTGAACAAACTCATGACTGATTGTACTTTTTAATTGCCATTTTTTATCAATTAATACCTGTGACCAACCTAATTTTGTAGCTAAGGCAACATTGTTTTCATCATCTTTCGTCGAAAATAAATTAGCATCATTATTACTTAAAGCAATTTCAGTATTTATAGTTCCTTTTTTACTCGTTTTATAATCTGCTTTAAGTACATAAGTTTGTGTTTTGGTAGGTGCATTTAAACCAATAATTGGGCTATAATCGCCTAAATTTATACCAACAAATTTATAAATGTTGCCAATAGCTGTATTTTTTTCTAATTGATAATCTCCGTTGTTTGCACCTACATTTGTAAAAGTTACAAAATAGAGCTCGTCAGATGCATTTGTAGAATGTTCAAAGATGCTTATACTACCAACAATGTTTTTTTTGTATAGTATTTTATTTTCATCATAATTACTTAAATAAGCACTTTCTGCAACCATTAAATCGGAATTATTACCCGCATTTTCTAAAATTTGCTTTTGAGTATCTGTTAAGTTATTTTGTATCGGTTGGTTTTTTGCATCATTTTCATTGTAAAAATAAGCGCTAATATTTAAGTTTTCGCTACTGTAATTTGCCTCTTGATAGGTAACAAATCGATTGTAATTTCTGTCAGCGTATTGAAATTCAACAGCAATTCTAAGATCATTTGTAATTGGAAAAGTAGTGTTAAAAGTAATTTCTGCTAAATTATAGTCTATGGTATAGTCTTTTTCTGCACCTTGTTCAATTAAAATTCCGTTAATAAAAACTTGTTCGCTGCCTTCTATCATAAGAATAGCAGCTTCATTTTTTAAACCATAAATTTTGTAAGGTCCTTGATTGCCTTCTATACCCGTAAATGTGTAACTGTTAAATTTACCTCTAATAATTGCCCCAGAAGCTGCAACTTTTAATTTTTTATGTATAGAAGCTTCTACTCGCAAGCCAGAAATTTGTTTATTAATTGGCATAAAGTAACTGTCTTGGTTTTGTAAAGAAATATCACCTGCTTTTACACGCCAATTATCAGTAAACATTTCTATAAAAATTCGATCAAAATCTGTAATATTTTGCGAATATCCGTTTTCTTGAATCGGTATGTTAGTATCCCAAATATTAGCCTTTAAAGTTACTTTTTTAGATAGTTTGCCAGATATTTCTAAATCTAAAGCAGCATTGGTCACTGCATTTTGATTGTTACCACTAGTAATACCTCTAGAAATAAAACCCTTTGTTTGTAAGCCTTCAAAAAGAGTAGTTTCTGTTTTTTTTACATTTGATGTTAAGCGATATGCTTTTGCTGTGTTTACAGCATCGTTAATTATAATCTTTTCGTTAAAAGGGGTGTATGTTTTTGTGATAAAATCTGGATAGGTAAAATATTCTACACTAATTGAAGTATATTTTTTAGAGTTAATAATTAATACAGCATTACTAAAATCGATCTCGTATTCTGTTGCAGGAACTATTTTAAAAGAAACATCTTTAATTTTAAATTCTTGTGGATTTATGGCTACCGTATCTATTTTAAGCGTGTCGCTCTTCACTAAAAAAGTTTTTTGTCGAAACTCTTTAGAACTCGTTTGTGCTTGTGCCGATATAGCAATACACAAAAAAAGAAAAAACAGTATTTTTTTAATCATAATTTAGCACACATTATACAACGCAAAAAAGTGCATTTTAATGTACAATTGTAAAAATTAAAATAGCGATTGTTGTTTTGTAGGATTCTCGTGTGCAAGAAGCCACTTTTTACGCCAAATTTCGCCAGCATAACCTGTTAAAGAACCATCTGAACCAATAACTCTATGACATGGAATCACAATCCATAACGGATTTTTACCATTTGCACTTGCAACGGCTCTAATTGCTTTTACATCACCCAGTTTTTTACTTTGTTCTAGGTAGCTAGTGGTTTTTCCGAAAGGAATTTTTAAGAGTGATTTCCAAACTTTTTTTTGAAAATCCGTTCCTTTAGGATTTACTATCAAATTAAAACTTGCTCTATTACCATTAAAGTATTCTTCTAATTGAACATAGCAGTCTTGTAGATCATAAGGTACAGGTTTGCTTAAATCATTTTTAGAGACTTCACTTTCTTCTAAAACAGTAATCTCTTGAATTCCATTTTTGTTGCCAGTAATTTTTGCAATGCCAATAGGTGTTTTACAATATGTTGTTTGTATTTCTAACATTAAATATTAAAGATCTCTTTAGCGTTTTGCGTTGTTATTTCTACAATTTTCTGATAAGGTAAATCGTAAATATCTACTAATTTATCTACAACATTAGTAATATAAGCACTTTCATTTCTTTTACCTCTATAAGGTACAGGCGCTAAATAAGGTGCGTCGGTTTCTAAAACAATATTACTTATATCTATTTGATGTAAAAACTGATCAATTTTTCCGTTTTTAAAGGTTACAACACCACCAATGCCTAACTTTAGATTATATGAAATTGCCTTTTTTGCTTGCTCTAAAGTACCTGTAAAACAATGAAATATACCTTTTAAATCGGCCCCTTTTTCACTTTCTAAAACTTCAAAAACTTCATCAAAAGCATCTCTACAATGTATATTTATAGGTAGTTTTTTCTCTTTTGCCCACTGAATTTGAGTTTTAAAAGCCTCTTGTTGTTGTTGTAAAAAAGTTTTATCCCAAAACAAATCAATACCAATTTCTCCTATTGCGTAAAAATCTCTTTTGTCTATCCATTTTTTAACATGTGCCAATTCTTCTAAATAGTTTTCTTTTACATAATTAGGATGCAATCCCATCATCAAAAAAACATCTTCAGGAAAATCTTTTTCTAGTTGTAGCATTTTATCCGTATAGCTAGCATCAATAGCAGGTACAAAAAAACGAGTTACGCCCGCTTCTTTAGCTCGCTGCATCATTGCTACTTGGTCTTCTTTAAATTGACTAGAGTATAAATGCGTATGTGTGTCTGTAATCATAAAAAATATTGAGATAGCAAAACTACACATTTACATAAATAATAGCTCTTTAAAATTGTTTTTTTGAACTCTTTACTAATAACTTACTACACAAAAACATTAATAGTATCTTTGCAAAAAATATTAAGAATGACTTTTGAAGATTTAGATATTTCTAGGCAACTACAATATGCTATTGACGATTTGGGATTTGTAAATCCAACACCAATTCAAGAACAAGCATTTTCTGTAGTTAGATCTGGTAAAGATGTAGTAGGAATTGCACAAACAGGTACTGGTAAAACATTTGCCTATATGTTGCCTATTCTTCAAGATTTAAAATTTTCTAAACAACAGCATCCAAGAGTGTTGGTTTTAGTGCCAACTAGAGAGCTTGTAATACAGGTTGTTGATGAAATTGAAAAGTTGTCTAAATACATTAATTGTCGTGTTTTAGGTGTTTATGGTGGTACAAACATTAACACGCAAAAACAAGCCATATTAAAAGGACAAGACATTATTGTTGCAACACCTGGTCGTTTATATGATTTAGCATTAAGCAATGCTTTAAAATTGAAATCTATTCAGAAATTAGTTATTGATGAAGTAGATGTTATGTTAGATTTAGGGTTTCGTTTTCAGTTGATGAATATTTTTGATGTAATACCAGAAAGAAGGCAAAACGTACTTTTTTCTGCAACAATGACCGAAGATGTAGATGCTTTAATCTATGATTTCTTTAAAAATCCAGAAAAAATTTCGGTTGCATTAAGCGGAACACCATTAGATAATATTGCACAAGTTTCTTACAATCTACCTAATTTTTTTACAAAAGTAAACTTGTTAAATCATTTATTGCATGACAAAGAAACTTACCATAAAGTATTAATATTTGTTGGTTTTAAAAGAACTGCAGATCTTTTGTTTAAGCATTTAGAAGAGGTTTTTAATGACGAAATGTGTGTTATTCATTCTAATAAAACACAAAATTATAGAATACGTTCTATTAGACAGTTTGATGAAGGGAAAAACAGAATATTACTTGCAACAGATGTAATGGCACGTGGTTTAGATTTTGAGAATGTGTCTCATGTTATTAATTTTGATACTCCAGAGTTTCCAGAGAATTATATGCATAGAATTGGTAGAACAGGTCGTGCAGAGAAAGAAGGAAGAACAATTCTTTTTTCTACAGAAAAAGAACAAGAGGCAAAAGAAGCTATAGAGAAATTGATGGATTTTAAAATTCCTATTTTAGAATTACCAGAAAGTGTAGAAATTTCTAAACTACTTACCGAAGATGAGCGTCCAAAAGAAGATCAAGGTATTTCTAAAAACAGAACCTCTTTAGAGTATGTTCCTGGGCCAGCTTTTCATGAAAAAAGCGAAAAAAATAAGCAAGTAAATAGAGGTGGTTCTTACCGAAGAGAAATTGCTTTAAAATATAAGAAGCCAAAAACTAGAGGCGATAAAAACTACAACAAACGTAATAAAAAGAAGTAAAATATTTATTAAAAATACACCCGTAGAACTATGCATATTTTAACACCACAAGAGTTGCACAATTTGGCAATGAATATCGTTGGAAAAAAACTTACAGCAATGGGCTATGAATTTCAGGCAATTAACAGTCAGCTAAAAAGACATCCCCAATTTGTTTTATTTAAAAAAGGTGAACCGACTATTTTTGTGCTAGTGAAGGCAACAAACAATGTTCAAAACCCAAATGAATATGATACTGTTTGGATGGAGACTTTTAAAAATCATGCTCAAAAACAAAACGCTAAAGTTTGGTTTGCAGGTGTTGGTTTAGCAAATGCAGAAAGTGTAGACAGTCCTGTTTTTAAAGATCAACCTTACTACGTAGCCTTTGATGATTTTATTAAAATAATAGCTTAATAAGTTTATTACAAAGACTAGAATTATATGAAACAAAAAAACCATCTCAATTGAGATGGTTTTTTTAGTGATAAACTTTGTAAATTATTTAGCATCTTGCTCTAACAAATCAAAAAACTGATTTAATTTAGGCATAATAATAATTTTTGTTCTTCTGTTTTTTGCTCTTCCTTCTGCACTATCATTACCCGCTAAAGGAATGTATTGGCTTCTTCCGGCAGCAATTAAACGCTCTGGTTTTACACCAAATTTATATTGTAAAATTCTTGTAATAGAGGTTGCTCTTAACGCAGATAAATCCCAGTTGTCTTGCATTAAATTTCTTTTAATAGGAGTGGTATCTGTATGACCTTCAATCATCACTTCCATTTTAGGTTGATCGTTTACAACCTTAGCAATTTTTTCTAAAACAGTATACGCACCATCGGTTACATTATAGCTACCGCTTTTAAATAATAGTTTATCAGAGATAGAAATAAAAACAACTGTTTTTTCTACATTTACTTCAATGTCTTTATCCTGTATACCGTCTGTTAAGTTTTTAGTTAAGTGGTATTTAATAGCAAGGTTTAATGAGTCTTTTTCAGTCATTGCTTTTCTAACACCATTAATATACTTGTCTTTTTCGCTTAATTGAGAAATTACATTTTTAATATTATCAGAAGATGACTGCGTTAAAACAGTTAAGTTTTCTACTTGTTTTAAGGCAACTTTTTTATCTTCTTTTAAAGCCTTTACTTGCTCTGTTAAAGAAAAAACTTGCGATGCATCTTTTTCATTTTCAATTAAACATTTCTGCAAGCTTGCTTTTACATTTACTAATTCTGTTTTGGTTTTATCGTGTTTAGCTTGTAATGCAACTAAGTCTTTTTTTAGAGCACAAGAGCTTAATAAAACAGTGGTTAGTAGTAATAAAGATATTTTTTTCATTGTTATATAATTATGTTAATCAAACAAATTTAACAAAATGTATTTACAAAAAGTAGTAATAATGATATTTTATGAAAACTTTATGCGCTATTTTTGTAAATATAAAAGATTTATAATGTTCTTTAAAAAAAGCTTTTTACTAATTACAATAGCAATGTTGCTATTAAGTTGTTCTACTACAACAAAAAATAACAATTATACCTTAAAGGGATTGGTGTTTGGTACCTCTTACAAAATAACGTATTTAGATGCGAACAGTAATTATCAGAAATCTATAGATAGTTTGTTTTTTGAGATGAATCAGTCATTATCTACCTACATTCCAGATTCAGATATTTCTAGAATAAATACCGGAGATACTACCGTTGTTGTAGATGCCAATTTTAAAGAAGTTTTTATAAAATCTAAGAAGATTTATAAAGAAACCAATGGGTATTTTGACCCTACAGTTGGTAACCTGGTAAATGCATGGGGTTTTGGGCCTAAAAAGGAAAAACAAAATTTAACTCAGGCTCAGGTAGATGAACAAATGAAATATGTTGGCTTTGATAAAGTACAATTGATTGACAATAAAATTATAAAGCAAAACAATAATATTCATTTAGATTTTAATTCGATTGCAAAAGGGTATGGGCTAGATGTTATTGCTCGTTTTTTTGATGCCAAAAATATACACAACTATCTTATAGAAATTGGTGGAGAAATTAGAACAAAAGGGTATAAGAAGAATGATAAGCCTTGGATAATTAAGTTGGTAGATCCAATTGAGTCTGATGTTGCTACCGGATTTAAAAATATAAACCTTTCTAACAAAGCTATGGCTACATCTGGTAATTACAGAAAATATAGAGTAGCTGAAAATGGACAGAAATATGTACATACAATCAACCCTAAAACTGGTTTTGCATTCGAAAGTAATCTGTTAAGTGCTTCTGTAATTGCTGGGTTAGATTGTGCAGATGTAGACGCTTATGCAACCGCCTTTATGGCAATGGGGTTAGAAAAAGCAACACTTTTTTTACAAGAAAACCCTAAAATTAAAAGCATTTTAATTTATATAAATGATGCTGGAAATTTAGAGGAATACTCTAATTATACTTATGATTAAATTTACTTTGAGGATTTTAAGTAATTACTATTTATAACAGACAGGTAAAATTTCATTTTTCATCAAACAGAATCGTTCTAATTTTTCTGGAGTTATTTTTTGCGTGTAATTTACTTCGTCAACTTTAAAACCTACATTTCTTAACCGATCAAAATAATCTCTTCCGTAGACTCTTACATGGTCATATTGCCCAAAAATTCTTGCGCGTTCTTTTCGATCTGTAATTGTATTGTCTTCAAAAGTTTTTTCTCTATTAAGATCTTGCGGAATCTGAAAAATACCAAATCTGCCAGGTTTTAAAACTCGATACAGTTCTTGCATCGCTTTTGTGTCATCAGTAATGTGTTCTAATACATGATTGCAAAAAACAACATCAAATTCATTGTCTTTAAAAGGTAAGTTGCAAATATCGGCTTTTACATCGGCTATAGGAGATTCTATATCAGAAGTAATGTATTCTAAATTATGTTGCTTTCTAAAAAGGTCTAAAAAGCATTGCTCTGGCGCAATATGTAGCGTCTTTTGTTTTTTTGTTGAAGTAAAAAAATCAGTTTCCTCTTTTAAAAATAACCATAGCAGTCGGTGTCTTTCTAACGATAAAGTAGAGGGTGAAAGTGCGTTTTCTCTTTGTGTTCCATATCCGTAAGGTAAAAATTTACGAAAAGATTTACCATTAATAGGATCTGTAAATCGATTTCCCTTTAATGCGAAAGCAACAAAAGGCCTTACCCAATAACTAATTTTAATAAGCCATGGTCTGGGTACAGTGTTTAATATAGATTTAAAGATAGACACTTTTGTTATTGTACAGCTCTAAATTCATCTTCTTCATCAGTTGTAATCCCTAATGCTTCATGAACGTATTTAAATGTAGAAAGTAATTCTGGTTTTCCGTTTACAATGGCAACATCGTGTTCAAAATGAGCAGATGGTTTGTTGTCTAGCGTTGTAATTGTCCAACCATCACTATGTTGTCTTATTTTATGAGTTCCTAAATTTGTCATTGGTTCGATGGCAACAACCATACCTTCAACAAATTTTTTACCTCTACCTCTTTTTCCGTAGTTAGGCATTTCTGGATCTTCATGCATTTCTCTTCCTAAACCATGCCCCACCAATTCTCTTACAACTCCATAACCATGGTCTTCGGTAAATTTTTGAATGGCAAAACCAACATCGCCAACTCTATTGCCTACTTTAAACTCTCTAATACCAACGTATAAACTCTCTCTTGTAACGTCTAACAATTTTTTAGTTTCAGCTGCAATTTCACCAACGGCAAATGTGTAGGCGTGGTCTCCATAAAAACCATTTTTCTTAGCACCACAGTCTATAGAAATGATATCCCCCTCTTGCAACGGTTCTTTGTTAGGAATGCCGTGTACAACTTGAGTATTCGGACTCATACAAAGCGTGTTTGGAAAATCATACAATCCTAAAAAACCAGGTATTGCGCCTTCTGCTCTTATAAAATCTTCTGCTAATTTGTCTAAGTATAAAGTAGAAACACCGGGTTTTACTTCTTTAGCAAGCATGCCTAGTGTTCTAGAAACTACCAATGCACTCTCGCGCATGATTTCTATTTCTTCTTTGGTTTTTATCTTAATCATCTTAAAAAATTGAACCGCAAAGTTACTATTTTTTAAGGAAAGACGTAGAAGGTTTTATTTTAAAAAAGAGAACAATCCTTTTTTCTTTTTAGGAGTTGGTTCGTAATTAAAGAGCTCTTTGTATACTGCTGTCCAGCCAATAAAACCGCCAATATTTCTATCGTCTATAAAAAGATCTGCGTTTATTTTTCGGCTGTATTTTTGATTGTATTCTTCTTCTGGGAAACTTTTATTTACAGCATAAAACACGATACCATTTTCTTTACAAAAGGCAACTGCTTCTTTAAGAGGTTTGCCAGATCTGTAGGTCCAAAGAATTAATCTGTATCCTTCTTCTTGAAGTTTTTTGAGCGTTTCAAAAGCAAATATTTGTGGCTTACCAATTTTAGGATACGCATCTTCTACAATGGTACCATCAAAATCTACAGCCACAATTAAAGTGTTGTTAATCATTTTACTTGCTCCTGTCGTAAAAATGTTTATATCCTTTGTTAGTAATAATTTTAAGCATGTCTTTTTCTAAAGACTCTCTAACACGCTCTACAAAACGACCTACTTCTTTACCATCTTTGTATAAAATAAAAGTTGGTACTTTAAAAATATTTAGGCCTTCTTGTAAATTATCTGGTGTTCTTTTACTTCTGTTAACGGTTATCATTTCTACATTTTTTAAGTCGAAATTTGCATCGTCTAAAACTCTATAAAAACGTGGTGTTTCTCTTTTACTATCACCACACCAAGTACCCATAAAACCTTTAATTGTATGGCCTTTTAAAGCTCTTTTTAATTGGCTAATGGTAACTTTATCTGCATTGTAATTGTCGTAGTTAGCATTAAACCACTGCTTGTATGCATCATCAGCAAAAGATTCTTTATTAGCAATACCTACTAAATCTCCATTTTGATTTTTTGTAGCCGTTATTTTTTGTTGTGCATTGCAAGCGGATAATATTCCTATAAATGCAATTAAAATTAAATTTTTCATTTTCTTTCTTTAAAGTTTCTATAATAATGAATGTTGTGTCATTTCTTTTGGCTGTTCAACTTCTAGTAAATCTAAAATTGTTGGCGCAATATCGCCCAAGATACCACTTTTTATAGATTTTATTTCTGAGTCTATTAAAATAAAAGGTACCGGGTTTGTTGTATGTGCTGTATGCGGAGATCCATCTGGATTCATCATGGTTTCGCAATTACCATGATCTGCAATTAACAATGTAGAATATCCGTTTGCAATACCAGTTTCAATCACTTCTTTTACACAGTTGTCAACTGCTTCACAGGCTTTAATAGCTGCTTCCATAATACCTGTATGGCCTACCATATCACCGTTTGCAAAATTTAAACAAACAAAATCTGCTTCTCCTTTTTCTAAATCTTCACAAAGCGCCTCTTTTAATTCATATGCAGACATTTCTGGTTTTAAATCATAAGTGGCTACTTTAGGCGAATTTCTTAAAATTCTAGATTCTCCTTTAAAAGGAGCTTCTTGTCCGCCAGAAAAGAAAAATGTTACATGCGGATATTTTTCTGTTTCAGCAATTCTAATTTGTTTTTTACCTGCATTTGCAAGTACTTCTCCCAAGGTGTTTTTTATATTATCGTTATTGTAAATTACATTTATTCCTTTAAAACTTTCGTCATACATGGTAATAGTTGTGTAATACAAATCTAATTTTTTCATGCCAAATTCAGGAAAATCGTTTTGAGACAATGCATTGGTCAATTCTCTACCTCTATCGGTTCTGTAGTTAAAGAAAAGAACAACATCACCTTCTTTAATTTTAGATTTCGGAGTTCCGTCTTCATTGGTAACAATTATCGATTTATGAAATTCATCTGTAATTCCGTTTTCATAATTAGCATTCATGGTTGCAATAGGATCTGCTGTTTTTGTACCAACAGAATGCACCAAACCATCATATGCTTCTTTAACACGTTCCCATCTATTGTCTCTATCCATTGCGTAATAACGTCCAGTAACAGAAGCCAATTCTCCGGTACTTTCTTTCATGTATTCTTGAATATCATTTATAAAATAAGTTCCAGATTTTGGATCACAATCTCTACCATCTGTAAAAGCGTGTAAATACACATTTTCTACTTCGTTTTCTTTAGCAACATCTAAAATACCCTTTAAATGGTTGATGTGTGCATGAATACCTCCGTTAGATAACAAACCCAGCAAATGAACATCTTTGTTATGTTCTTTTGCATATTGTAGCGTGTCTAACAATGCTTTTTCTTTGCCTAAAGTTTTTTCTTCAACCGCTTTATTTATGCGTGCTAAATTTTGATACACAATTCTACCAGCACCTAAATTCATATGACCAACTTCAGAGTTTCCCATTTGTCCTTCTGGCAAACCAACATGCTCTCCGTCGGTTCTTAATGTTGCATTCGGATATTTGTCATACAGACTGTTAATATAGGGTGTTTTTGCGTTGTAAATAGCGGATACTTTTGGGTCTTGCGTTATACCCCATCCGTCTAAAATCATTAGAATAACTTTTTTGCTCATTTTCTTAGTTTGAGCAGTAAAAATAAGAAATTTATTTGGCTTACTTTCCTTTTTCTACGAAACCGATATCATTTTTAGAGGTATAAAAAGTAATCATTTAAGTATATTTTTATTTTTCTTTTTTAGTTGATTTTATAAAGGTAAAAAAGAGGTATTAAATTGTAAAATTCGTAATTTTACGACTTAAAATTATTAATAATATAATGGCAGATCATTTTGAGGTAAATGAGGTTACAAAAAAGTTGCCAAAGCATTTACATAAATTTATAGTAAAACAACCTTATAGCGAGTATACTGCACAAAATCAGGCTGTTTGGCGGTATGTAATGAGGATGAATATAGATTATTTAAGCAAAGTTGCTCATTCATCTTACATTTCAGGATTAAAAAACACAGGTATTTCAATAGATAACATTCCAAATATGGATGGAATGAATAGAATTTTAAAAGAAATAGGTTGGGCAGCAGTTTCTGTAGATGGTTTTATTCCGCCAAATGCATTTATGGAATTTCAAGCATATAATGTTTTAGTAATTGCTTCTGATATGCGAACTATTAATCATATAGAATATACTCCTGCACCAGATATTATTCATGAAGCTGCCGGACATGCACCAATTATTGCAAATCCAGAATATGCAGAGTATTTAAGGCGTTTTGGTGAAATTGGGAATAAAGCAATATCTTCATCTAAAGATTATCAATTGTATGAAGCTATTCGTCTTTTATCCATCTTAAAAGAAGACCCAAACACCCCTTTAAATAAATTAGCTGAAGCAGAAAAAGCTGTAAAAGATTTACAAGACAATATGGGCGAGTTGTCTGAAATGGCACAGATAAGAAATTTGCATTGGTGGACGGTAGAATATGGCTTAATAGGTACAGTAGATAGTCCCAAAATATACGGTGCTGGCTTGCTTTCATCTATCGGAGAAAGTGCTTGGTGTATGAAAAAAGAAGTTAAAAAAGTGCCTTATTCTATAGATGCAGCATCCGCTAATTTTGACATTACAAAACCACAACCTCAGTTATTTGTTACACCTGATTTTGCCTATTTAAGTCTTGTTTTAGACGAATTTGCAAATACAATGGCTTTAAGAAATGGTGGTTTAACTGGAGTAAATAAGCTAATTAAATCAGAAAATTTGGGTACTATAGAGTTAACAACAGGTATTCAAATATCTGGTGTGTTTACTAAAGTAATTCAGTATAAAAATAATAAAGTAGCCTACATACAAACCCAAGGACCCACTGCACTTTCTAACAGAGATAAAGAGTTGATTGGGCATGGTACAAGTAGCCATGCAAATGGTTTTGGTAGCCCTGTTGGTAAATTAAAAGGCATTAATTTACCTATAGAAGACATGAGTCCGAGAGACTTAAAAGCTTACGGCATTTATGAAGGTGAATTTATGAATTTAGAGTTCGAAAGCGGTGTAGTTGTTAAAGGAAAAGCCATTACTGGAACCAGAGATTTAAGAGGTAAAATTTTAATTATTTCTTTGGATGAGTGCACCGTAACTTATAAAGATGAAATTCTTTTTCAACCAGAATGGGGTATTTATGATATGGCTATTGGTAAAGAAGTGGTTTCTGCTTTTTCAGGCCCTGCAGATGTTGCTTCTTTTTTAAGTATGGGTAAATTATCTAGTACAAAAACTCATAAAATAGTATATACGGACAAAGAGAAACAATTATATCAATTCTATGCACAAGTAAAAGAACTTAGAGAGCATAAAACAGCCACAAATAAAAATATTACTACTATTTTTAATGAGTTAAAAACCAAATTTCAGTCAGATTGGTTGTTGTGTTTAGAATTATATGAACTAGCTTTGCAAAATAATTTAAGTATTAAAAATGAAATTTTAGCGAGACTAAATGAATTAAAGTGTAACAAAAGCTACACAAAATTAATTGAGAATGGTTTAATTTTGGCTGAAATTAAATAGATAACATGGGATTTTTTAACCTATTTACCAAGAAAAATATGAGTACAGAAATTAAAGAATATCTAGCAAAAGGAGCTGTTATTTTAGATGTAAGAACAAAAGAAGAGTGGGATGAAGGCCATACTGAAGGCGCAGAACACATTGTCTTAACAGTAATACCTTTAGAGGTAGAAAAAATTAAGTCTTGGAACAAGCCAGTAATTGCTGTTTGTAGGAGCGGTAGTAGAAGCGGACAAGCAACACAGTTTTTAGCAAACCATGGTGTAGACGTTATTAATGGTGGTCCTTGGCAAAATGTAGATCAGCATTTATAGAATAAAATAACAAGATCAGAAAAAAGAAAGATTAGGGTGTTTTTGCTTTAATTCTTCTTTTTTTTGGTCTAATTTTTTTAAAAATTTTTGATGACTCTCACTTTCAAGATGAAATGGTTTGTGAGCCATTCCTTTCTGAATAAGAGCAACTTCTTTCATTGTTTTTTGACAGTTCTCTGTAAAAAAAACGGAAACAAATTTTTCCCAAATATACAGAATGGCAGTTTTGTTAGGATGCAGCATGTCTTCTTGGTAAAAACGATAATCTCTTAACTCATCCATCATAATTTCATAAGAAGGAAAATACACCGTTTTATTATTTTGTAATACTTTATGTATGGCAGTTATTAAGTGAGCTTTACTTCTGGTATTTTCTACAAAACCATCTTTTAAATGCCTTACGGGAGAAACTGTAAAAACAACAGTACAGTTTTTATTAACATTGTTTATTTCCGTTAAAATAGTTTGTAAGCTTTCTGTAATTTCAGCAACTGATAAAAGTTCTTTTGTAAACTCTTTTTGCGGAACTTTATGACAATTAGCAACAATACTATTGGTTTCTGTATGTTTGTAAACCCAAGCAGTGCCAAGCGTAATAATTATATGACTTGCTTTTTCTACTTGCTTTTTTGTTTCTAAAACCGCGTTGTTTAAAAGAGTTAGAAGAGCATCTTTATTTGTGTTACTAAGATTAGAATGCACCTCGAAAGAATGCCATCTTTCTTCTTTAAAAAAGAGCTCTTTTTCGGTATATTTTTTTTGATGTAACGAATTACAAATTAAATTTTCTATTGCTTTTGGGTGAAATAGAATTCCAAATGGATTTTGAGTGCTGTTAAACTTATAATACTCAAACTTAGTACCTATATTTTCTGAAAAACAAGACCCTAATAGTAAAACTCTGGCGTTGTAATCTATGGCGTTTTTAGATTGTTTTTCTATCGGAACAATTGTTTGAAGTTTCATTTTTTAAGCTTAAACCAAATAATCCTGTGCTTTTTCTAATGCTTTAGCAATTCCTACAGGGTTTTTACCACCTGCGGTTGCAAAGAAATTTTGGCCACCACCGCCACCGTGTATCAATTTGCCAAGCTCTCTTACTACTTTACCAGCATCGTAACCACGTTCTTTGGCTAATTCTTTAGAAATATAACACGTTAACATTGCTTTATCTTTTGCAGGTGCAGAAGCAAATAATAAAAATAAGTTTTGATGTTTTTTACCAACTTCAAAAGCCAAATCTTTAATGCCATTTGCATCTAAATCTACTTTAATTGCTAAAAACTGCACACCATTAATTTCTTGCAATTGGTTGTCAATTTCGCCCGTTAAATTTTGTGCCTTTTCTTTTAAAAGTGCTGCTATTTGTTTCTGCAAATCGGCATTTTCTTCCTGTATTTTTTTGATTGCCTTTACAGGTTCTTTAACGTTGTTTAAGGTCTCTTTTATTTCTAATAACGTCTTGTTGTTTTCTGAATAAAAATCTTTTACAGCGTCGTTGGTAATTGCTTCTATTCTCCTAATTCCAGATGCAACTGCGCTTTCAGATTTTATTTTAAAATGCCAGATGTCTGCGGTGTTTTTTACATGAGTACCACCACATAATTCTATAGAGTTTCCAAATCTGATGGCACGTACAGTGTCACCATATTTTTCTCCAAATAAAGCAATAGCGCCTTCTTCTGTGGCTTTTTTAAGTGTGATATTTCTGTTTTCTTCCAAAGGAATTTTACCAGAAATACGAGCATTTACAAAATGTTCGATATCGCTAATTTCCTCTAAAGTCAATTTCGAAAAATGAGAAAAATCAAAACGTAAATATTTAGAATGAACCGCAGAACCTTTTTGCGCTACATGCGTTCCTAAAACTTCTCTTAAAGCTTGATGTAAAAGGTGCGTTGCTGTGTGGTTACACTCTGTTCTAAAACGTTGTTTTTTGTCTACAACCGCTTTAAAACTCTCATTTAAATGCTTTGGTAGAGTTTTGGTAAAGTGAATAATTACGTTGTTCTCTTTTTTAGTATCTAGAATGTAAATTACATCTCCGTGTATGTCTTCTAAATACCCTTTGTCTCCAACTTGGCCACCGCCTTCTGGGTAAAAAGGAGTAAGATTAAACACCAACTGATACATTTCACCATCTTTTTTAGAGGTTACTTTTCTATATCTTGTAATTTTTACATCAGCATCTAAAGCATCATATCCAATAAACTCTTCTATAGGATCATTAACTAAAATAGACCAATCTTCAGTAGAAGATTCACTTGCAGCTCTAGACCTATTTTTTTGTTTTTGCAGTTCTTCCTGGAATCCTTTTTCGTCTAAAGTAAAACCTTTTTCAGATAAAATTAAAGCCGTTAAATCTATTGGAAAACCGAAAGTATCGTACAATTCAAAGACTTTCTCTCCAGAGATTTCTTTTGTTTTATTTTCTGATATAATTCCGTCTAATAAAATAAGTCCTTTGTCTAGGGTTCTTAAAAAAGAAGATTCTTCCTCTTTAATAACATTTTCTATCAGTTGTTTTTGTGCTTTTAATTCTGGAAAAGCAGTTCCCATTTTTGTGCTTAAAATTGCAACCAATCTGTAAATAAAAGGCTCTTTTGTATCTAAGAATGTAAAACCGTAACGAATAGCACGTCTTAAAATTCTACGTATTACGTATCCTGCACCTGTGTTACTTGGCAACTGACCATCAGCAATAGAAAATGCAACAGCTCTTAAATGGTCTGCAATAACACGTATTGCAATATCTTCTTTGGTGTTTAGGCCATATTTTGTACCTGTAATGGTAGCAATTTCACTTATAATAGGCTTAAAAACATCAGTATCGTAATTAGATTGTACGTTTTGCAAAACCATGCACAAACGCTCAAACCCCATACCTGTATCTATGTGTTTGTTTGGTAAATCCTCCAGAGTTCCGTTAGCTTTTCTATTGTACTGCATAAAAACCAAGTTCCAGATTTCTACTACCTGCGGATGATCTTCGTTGATTAAACTGCTTCCGCTAACTTTGGCTTTTTCTTCGGCAGAACGAATGTCTACATGAATTTCAGAGCAAGGACCACAAGGACCTTGTTCGCCCATTTCCCAAAAGTTATCTTTTTTATTGCCTTTTAAAATTCTGTCTTCAGGGATAAATTGTTTCCAGATATCATAAGCTTCTGTATCCATTTTTAGATTGTCGGCATCTTCAGATCCTTCAAAAACAGTTACGTATAAAATATCTTTGTCAATCTTATAGACTTCAGTTAGCAATTCCCATGCCCACGCAATCGCCTCTTTTTTAAAATAATCTCCAAAAGACCAGTTTCCTAACATTTCAAATAATGTATGGTGGTAGGTGTCATAACCCACTTCCTCTAAATCGTTGTGTTTACCAGAAACACGCAAACATTTTTGAGAGTCAGATATTCTATTATTTTTTGGAGTACCATTTCCTAAAAAATACTCTTTAAATGGTGCCATACCAGAATTTACAAAAAGCAGTGTTGGGTCGTTTTTTGTAACCATTGGTGCAGAAGGAACTATTAAATGGCCTTTATCTTTAAAGAATTTTAAAAAAGTAGCGCGAATATCTTGTGATTTCATAAAAAAAAGCAGTTACCAACAGGTCGGTTTTTGTTAATTTAATTTTAAAAAATGTACTTTTAAAAAGCAATTGTAAAACATTTTGTAAATTTGTTCTTTTATTATAAGTTTTAAATAGGCTTACCCCCAAACTATGCAAAAATACTATAATTACTATTTATGGCAAAAGTAAAATATTATTACGATGCAAACACCCTTTCTTACAGGAAAATTACTACAAAGAAAGGAGACTATTACAAGAGAACCATTTTTGGTGGTTTTGCCTTGGTTTTAGTTGCTTTTATAGGTTTTATTGTTTTTAGTCAGTTTATTCAATCGCCCAACGAACGAGCTCAAAAAAGAGAGTTAGATAATTTAAAATTACACTATCAATTACTTTCTAAAAGAATGGAAGATAGCGCTTTGGTTTTGGCACAATTACAGGAGCGTGATAATAATATTTACAGAACTTATTTTGAAGCAAATCCGATACCAGACGAGCAAAGAAAAGCAGGCTTTGGTGGTGTTAACAGGTACAAGTATCTAGATGGTTTTGATAACTCGACCATGATTACCAAATTAACCAAAGACATCGATTTACTTTCGAAACAATTAGTTGTTCAATCGAAATCTTTAGATGAAATTGTTAGTTTAGCAAAAGAAAAAGAAAAAATGCTTGCCTCTATACCTGCAATTTTGCCTGTTAAATTAGAACATTTAACAAGATTGGCATCTGGATATAAATGGCGTATGCATCCTATTTTAAAAATTAGAAAGTTTCATAAAGGGATGGATTTTACAGCGCCATCGGGCACACCTATTTATGCCTCTGGTAACGGAACGGTTATTAGAGCTCAAAGAAGTGCTACTTTTGGTAACGTTGTCTATATAGATCATGGTTATGGCTATAAAACAATCTATGCTCACATGAGTAAAATTAAAGCAAGAAGAGGAGAAAAGGTAAATCGAGGAGATTTAATTGGCTATGTGGGTAATACAGGTAGATCTGTATCTGCACATTTGCATTACGAAGTACATAAAAATGATGTAGCCTTAAATCCTATTAACTTTTACTATGGAGATTTAACCCCAGAAGAATTTGCTGCTATGCAAAAAGCTGCAGAAGAAGAAGGTCAATCTTACGATTAATAACTTAATTTTCTGTTAAAAAGTATACGGTTATCAATATATAATGCACATAGAACTAGAAGACAAAAGATATTATAAGATAGGAGAAGTAGCTAAAGCCTTCGGGGTAAATGCTTCTTTAATTCGCTTTTGGGAAAAAGAGTTCGATATCATTAAGCCCAAAAAAAATGCCAAAGGCAATCGGTTATTTACCCAAGAAGATGTTGCAAATTTTAAGCTGATTTTTAATCTTGTTAAAGAACGAGGATTTACATTAGAGGGTGCTAAGCAAAAGTTAAAAACCAATGCCAAAGTAGCCATTCATAATCAAAAAATTATAACAAGGTTAGAGCATGTTAAATCAGAATTAATAAAAATAAAAAGTCAGTTGTAACTTTATCTCTTTATTGGGGTCTAAAATTATAAGAATCTAAACAATTTAATAAATAAAAGAAGAATTATGAAAAAATGGTTAGTACCCGTAATAGTAATTGCAGTAATAGTATTTGCAATTTATAATTGGGCAGTTGGTTTTAATAACACAGCAGTTACCTATCAAGCAGATGCAAAAACATCTTGGTCTAATGTAGAAAGTTCTTACCAACGTAGAAACGATTTAATAGGCAACTTAGTAAAAACAGTACAAGGGGCAGCAGAATTTGAGAAAAGCACCCTTACAGATGTTATCAATGCAAGAGCAAAAGCAACCTCTGTAAATATAGATGCGGGTAATTTAACACCCGAAAAAATGGCGCAATTTCAGCAAGCACAAACAGGTTTAAGTGGCGCATTGTCTAAATTGTTGGTTTCTGTAGAAAGATATCCAGAGCTAAAGGCAAATAAAAACTTTTTAGAATTACAGAGTCAGTTAGAAGGTACAGAAAATAGAATTAATGTTGCAAGAGATCGTTTTAACGAAAAAGTAAATATATACGATATACATACTACAAAGTTTCCTGGTAAATTATTAGCAAGCTTATTTGGTTTTGAAGAAATGTCTCGTTACAAAGCAAATCCTGGGTCTGAAAATGCACCTGATGTAAATTTCGATTTTAATAAGAAACAATAATTAAATGTCTAAAATTGAGGCGTTTTTAACATCCAAAGAAGAACAAGAGATTATTGCAGCCATTAGGGTTGCAGAAAAAAACACTTCGGGTGAAATTAGAGTTCATATAGAGGCTACTTCGGATAAAGACCACTATGAGCGTGCAATCGAAGTGTTTTTTTCTTTAGAAATGAATACCACAAAGCAAGCAAATGCAGTGTTGATTTATGTTGCTGTTAACGATAAGAAATTTGTGATTTATGGCGATGAAGGCATTCATAGCATTGTGTCTTCAGATTTTTGGAACGCTACTAAAGATGTGATGCAACATCACTTTAAAACTGGAAATTTTAAGCAAGGTATTGTAGACGGTATTCTAAAAGCTGGTTCAGCGTTAAAAAGTCATTTTCCTTACAAAACAGATGATGAAAATGAATTATCTAACGAGATATCTAAGGCATGATACAAAATAAAATAAGTTTTAAGAGTTTGTTTTTTAGCAACAAATTCCTTTTTTTTATTGCTTTTATACTTTCTAATACCCTTTTTTCTCAAGGATATAAAATACCTGTTAAGCCCAATTTTCAGACAAGTATTTACGATTATGTTGGTTTATTGGCATCTTCAGAAAAATCTACTTTAGAACAAAAATTAATTCGTTATTCAGATACTACATCAACACAAATTGTAATTGCTATAATTTCTTCTACCGAAGGCGAAAACATAAATTACTTAGCTGCAAATTGGGGAGAAAAATGGGGTATTGGTGATGCTGATAAAGATAACGGAGTTTTAATTTTATTGGCTAGAGATGACCGAAAAATTGCAATTCAAGTAGGTAAGGGAGTCGAGTTTTTACTTACAGATTTTCAGTCTAAAAGAATTATTGAAAGAGTTATTATTCCTGAGTTTAAAAGAGGAAGTTATTACAAAGGGTTAGATTTAGGAGCAAGTTATATTTTTAGAACCTTACAAGGTGAATTTAAAGGGGCTAGAATTGAAACTAAAGAGGGGTTTAATACTGGTAAACTCTTTTTTATCATTGCATTTATCATTATTTTCATTTTGATTTTCAAAGGCAATAAAAATGACGATGGACCTAACAGAAGGTTTCGGAAAAGAACTTTAGCTGCAAATATTTTAGAAGCTATTATTTTAAGCAACGCAGGAAGAGGTAGTAGAGGTGGAAGTTTTGGAGGCGGTTTCGGAGGTTCTTCTTCAGGAGGTTTTGGCGGCGGTTTTGGTGGTGGAAGCTTTGGTGGCGGCGGTGCTTCTGGTGGTTGGTAATTCTGTTTTTAGTCTTTTTTTAAAAGCAATTTTTTAAAATTTTCTAGGTCTTCTGGAGTATCAATATCTATAAAATTGCTTGTTTTTTTAGAAATAACAACGTCTTTATTGTTCTTTAAAATTTCTTTGGCACCAAAATCACCCTTCATCAATTTTAATTTAGAAAAATAATGTCTTGGAAAAATTGCAGGCACACCTGGCTTGTTTTTGTAATTTGAGGTGATGATTTTTAGAGAATCCTTAGAGAATTCTGTTATTAAATGTAATAAATATTCTTTTTCAATAGCAGGTTGGTCTCCTAAAAGCACTAAAATCCCATCGTATTTTTCTTTTTGTAAAGTTATAAAATGAGTACCAGCAGCAATACTAGCGCTTAACCCAGCTGTGTGGTTTTTGTTGTAAATAAAACGAATGTTCGCACAGGCTATTTCTCTTCTAATTAAATCTGCATTTGCACCCAAAACACAGTATACATGGTTTTTTCTGATGTCTTTTGCTTTGTTTAAGACTGTTTCTAACAAGTAGTTATTTCCTAGTTTTACCAATTGTTTGGGCGTTTTCATCCTTGTAGATTGTCCACCAGCCAATACTAAAGTTGCAATTTTTGTCATTTTAATTGTGAATTTTATCTGTTAGCTTGCGCAGAGAAAATGGTTCTTTTTTTCTGGTTACTGCTAATATTTCTGCAATTATAGAAATGGCAATTTCTTCGGGTGTTTTTGCCCCAATATGCAAACCTGCAGGTGTGTAAATTGCGTCTAAGAACTCTTCGGTTGTGTCTGGGGCATATTCAAAAAGGTCATTAAAAAGTTTTTCTCTTCTTTTAGGAGCACCTAAAATACCAATGTATTTTGGTAAGTGAGCAGAGAGTTTTATCAAATATTTTAAATCTTGAACATAACTATGATTCATTAGTACAATAGCCGTGTTTTCTTCAATATTTGAAAACGCTATACTTTCTGGAGTACTGCCTATTACCGAATATGCCCCTGGAAAATCAGAAAGTTGTTTACTGTCTTTTGCAGCAGTAATTACTGCTATTTGCCAGCCAATGTTGGCGGCAATTTTGCAAAGTTTTACAGCATCATGTTCTCCACCAATTAGTATCAATTTAAAGTTTGGCGGCAGTATTTGTGTAAACACTTCCTCTTTGCTTTCAGGAATAAACTCATTAGAAAACTTAAATGTCTCATTGTTCTCAAATGTTACTATCGAACCAAAATTACCAAAAGCCTCGTCTTGTTTGGTATAATAACTTTCTATTTTTAGACTTTCTCTGTTTTTGTCAGCTTCAGAAAAAGCATTTAAAAAATTAGTAGCAATAAAAAAAGGTTCTATGAGTACATATAAAATGCCTTCGCAGCCCAATCTGTATCTGCCATCATAGGTAATTATTTTTGGCTTTTGATCTTTAAAGACAGTATTTGCACGTTGTATAATTTCTTTCTCTACACAACCACCAGATACTGCGCCCACTGTGGTTTTATCTTCAGAAATTAACATTCTAACACCTGGTTTTCTGTAGGAAGAACCTTCTAGATACACTACAGAAACCAATACATTTTTTAATCCTTTTTGCTGGTTTAAAATTGCTTGATGTATTATTTCTTTCAATTCGTGTATCATAGTAGAAAACTGTAAAACTAAAGTACTCTTTTTAAAATTAAGAACTACAACTTAACATAGAGCATCCTATTTTATTTCTTGCCCATTCGGGTCTTTTTGCAAACCATTTTTGTTGTTCTGGTTGCTCTTCATAAGGTTTTTTAAGAAGCTGATAAAAGACATCAATTAAAGAATAATCTTCTTTTTCTGCTGCATCTATTGCTAATTGTGCCATGTAATTTCTAAGCACATATTTGGGGTTTACAGCATCCATTTTTTCTTTTCTTTCTTCGGATGAAAGGTGTTCTTTTTTCAATCTGGTTTCATAACTTTCAAACCAAGTAATCCATCTCATTTTTATTTCATCAGACATATTTTCTACATCGTAAAAAGCATTTTCTATTGTGTGAAACCCTGTTGAAGCTTCAGAAAATTTGCTTAAATTTCTAAAAAAGAGGGTCATATCGGTCTCAGCTAATTGTAAATTATCTTCTAAATCTTGCAAGAGCTTAACATCGTTTGCATCCGAAGAAAACAATCCTAATTTGCCTTTCATCATTTGTAAAGATTTTTGTTCAAAATCTACTTCATAGGCTTTTAAAATAGCTTCTAATGCAGGTACATCTTCAATTAAAACATACAACGCATTCGCTAGTTGATACAGGTTCCATAAACCAATATTAGGCTGATTTCCGTATCTGTAGCGTTTGTTTTGGCGGTCTGTGGTGTTTGGCGTCCAGCCAAAATCGAAACCTTCTAGCCAGCCATATGGGCCATAATCTATTGTTAAACCTAGAATAGACATGTTGTCTGTATTCATTACACCATGCACAAAACCAACGCGTTGCCAAGCTATAATCATGTCTAAGGTTCGGGTAGTAACTTCTTTAAAAAATTGTAGATACGTTTCTTTAGAAGGTGCTCCTAAATGAGGAAAGTGGTGTTTGATGGTATAATCGGTAAGTATTTTTAGGTTTTTAGTGTCATTTCTTGCTGCAAATATTTCAAAATTACCAAAACGTATAAAGGAAGGTGACACTCTGGCAACAATTGCTCCTTTTTCATATTCAGGATTTCCGTTGTATAAGACATCGCGTAAAACAGTATCACCAGACAAACTTAAAGACAAAGATCTTGTGGTAGGTACACCTAAATAAAACATGGCTTCTGCACACAAATATTCTCTTATAGAAGATCTTAACACTGCCAAGCCGTCTGCAGTTCTAGAATACGGAGTTTCGCCAGCGCCTTTTAATTGTATTTTCCAGTTGGTGTTTTTGTGTTCTACCTCAAATAAATTAATAGCTCTACCGTCTCCTAATTGCCCTGCCCAATTGCCAAATTGATGGCCTGCATAACACATGGCAAAGGGTTTTGTTTCTGGGTAGATTTTGTTGCCTGTAAAAATATCTTTAAAAAAATCACTTTTTGTATCCGCTTTAGAAATATTTAAACAAGTTGCCATTTCTAAAGAAGTATGAATTACTTTAGGAGTTTTTGTTTTCTTCGGGTTTACAAAAGAATATACCGCTTCTTCTACCTGTCTTCTAGTGTTTTCTAGATTTGGATCTGCTGGTAAGTGTTCTATAAATGTATTTTTAATGTTTAATTTCATGCTAATTTATCTGCGTGTAATTGTCTTAATTTTGCCAATTTCGGTTCAATTACATAGCTGCAATATCCTTGCTGCGTATTTTCTCTGTAATAGTTTTGATGCTCTTTTTCTGCCTCGTAAAATATAGGCAATTTACTTATTTCTGTTACAATTTTATGGTTGTAATAAGGTTGCACTTGTTTTACAACTTCCTCTGAAATTGATTTTTGTGCAGCATTATGATAATAGATGACAGACCTGTATTGCGTGCCTCTATCTGCACCTTGTTGATTTAATGTTGTAGGATTGTGTGTTGTCATAAAAATGACTAATATGTCTTGAAAAGAAATTATATCTGCATTAAAAGTAACCTGTATAACTTCTGCATGTCCTGTTAAACCAGAGCAAATTTCTCTGTAGGTTGGTTTGCCAGGAGCGTTACCGCCAGCATAACCAGACACTACTTTTTCGACTCCTTTTACTTCTTGAAATACAGCTTCTGTACACCAAAAGCATCCTCCGCCTATAGTGGCAATTTGTATGTTTTTACTCATTTTAATTTTCTGTCTTTTTAAAGAAGTATCACTATCTAATCTTTAGTTTTCTTTTGAGACTGTTTGGTGTTTTTTAATATTGTTCAATTATTTTTTATCTAAAACCATGGCTTCAGAATTAATGCAGTAACGCAAGCCACTTGGTTCTGGTCCGTCAGGAAATATATGTCCTAAATGCGCATCGCAAGTATTGCAAAGTACTTCTACTCTTACCATCCCAAACGTAAGATCTTTGTGATATTTTATTGCATTTTCTGAGATAGGTTGGGTAAAACTTGGCCAACCAGAGTTAGATTCAAATTTAATGGTAGAGTCAAATAGTGGTGTATTGCAACAAACGCAATTGTATTGCCTTTCATCATAGATAGCACACAATGCACCAGAATGAGGTCTTTCTGTACCTTTTTCTCTAGTAATTCTGTACTGTTCATCAGTCAACTGAGTTTTCCATTCAGCCGGTGTTTTTTCTACTCGTTTTACAGGATTCGGACTTCCTTTGGTTGCAAAACGAATAATATCTTTCCATGTAAGCATCATTTGGTTTTCTTTGTTTAGTGTTATTATTAGTCGAAAAAAACACCTTTCAATTACAAATAAAACGATTTGAAAGGGGTTTAAAATATGCTTTAAAATTACTTACTTTTTGGCGAAAAAAAAATAGTCAAAAAAGATTTTAACTATTTAGAATACATTTACATACCAAGAATCATTGTTACTTTTGTCTAAAGTAAATAGTAATTGGCACGCCAGAAAAATCATACATTTCTCTTAGTTTATTTTCTAAAAATCGTTTGTAAGGATCTCTTACATATTGAGGTAGATTACAGAAAAAAGCAAACTGAGGCGTTGGCGTTGGCAACTGCATACAGTATTTTATTTTTACAAATTTACCTTTGGTAGCTGGTGGTGGATAACTTTTTACCAAGTCTAACATGGCATCATTTAACTTGCTAGTTGGTATTTTGTTTTTTCTTTTTTCAAAAACTTCTACTGCAGTTTCTATGGCTTTAAACAAACGTTGTTTGGTAAGTGCAGAAATAAAAACAATAGGCACGTCTGTAAAAGGTTCTATCTGTTTTTTAACCATGGCTTCAAAATCGCGAAGCGTATTGGTTTCTTTTTCAATTAAATCCCATTTGTTAATTAGCACTACAACTCCTTTTCTATTCTTTTCCGCTAACCAGAAAATGTTTTGATCTTGTCCTTCAAAACCACGAGTGGCATCAACAACTAAAATAATAACATCTGCGTATTCTATCGAACGCACGGCTCTCATTACAGAATAAAACTCTAAGTCTTCTTTTACTTTCGATTTTTTTCGAATACCAGCGGTATCAACCAAATTAAAATCGAACCCAAAACGATTGTATTTTGTGTCTATAGAATCTCTTGTGGTACCAGCAATATTGGTTACAATATTTCTATCTTTTCCAATTAAAGCATTTATAAAAGAAGATTTTCCTGCATTTGGTCTACCAACTACTGCAAATCTTGGCAGTTCTTGTTTCTCAGAATCAAATGGCTCTGGATCTGGCATTTTTTCTACCAAAGCGTCTAGTAAATCTCCTGTTCCACTTCCGTTTATCGATGAAATAGTATGATATCCGCCCAAACCAAGGTTGTAAAATTCTACTGCATCTGCATCTCGCATAGCGTTGTCTACCTTGTTTACAGTAACAAAAATTGGTTTTTTAACTTTTCTAAGTAGTTTGGCAACTTCAGCATCCATCGGAGTAATGCCTTCTTCTACATCCACCACAAACACAATAATGTCTGCTTCTTCGATTGCTAGGGCAACTTGTTTTCTTATTTCTTCTTCAAAAATATCGTCTGAACCAATTGCATACCCACCAGTATCAATTACAGAAAACTCTTTTCCGTTCCAGTCAGATTTACCATAGTGTCTATCTCTGGTTACGCCACTAACAGAGTCTACAATAGCTTCTCTTCTTTGCACTAATCTATTAAAAAGTGTTGACTTCCCTACATTTGGTCTTCCTACAATGGCAACAATACTATTCATTTTGATTGATATTTTTTGCAAAGATACAATTTACTGTACGATAAATTATTGTAAATTTAGGCACATATAAAATCTTTCATGTTACACGAAGAAAAGAAACTTTTAATAGAGAAAAGAAATAGCGAAATTTTCTTAAGACCAAGGTTTTCAATTACTTTAGAAGAAAATTATGAGGTGCTTTTAGATCGGTTTTCGAATCAGTTTAAAAACAAAGCTATTTTATTTAGAGGAAGTATAGTAGATGGGCATGTTTTTATAAGTCTGCCAAAGAAAGAAGAACATTTTTGGTCTCCACAACTGCATTTAGAATTTATTAAATTAACAGAAACAGCAACAGTTTTAAAAGGACTTTTTGGGCCAAAACCACAAGTTTGGACGTTCTTTATGTTTCTTCACTTTATATTAGGTGCTTTGTTTGTAGGTTTTGGAGTACTTTTGTACGCTAATATTTCTTTTGAAAAACCTGTTTTTCTTCCGGTTGTAATGCTGCTTGTTGTCCCTTTCCTTTGGATTTTATTATATGTTTTAGGAAAAATAGGCAAAGATACAGGTAAACCTCAAATGAAAAAGCTACACCATTTTATGATTGAAAATATTTAAGAAGATGGTTACTTTTGATTGTAGCCAAAGCGTTTTAGCTGAATTTTATCGTTACGCCAGTTCTTATTCACTTTTACATAGAGTTCTATAAATACTTTTTTAGCAAAAAATTTCTCTAAATCTTTTCTTGCTTCTGCACCAACTCTTTTGATAGCACTTCCTTTATGACCAATAATAATTCCTTTTTGAGTTTCTCTTTCTACCATAATTACAGCTCTAATTCTAACAATGGTTTCTTCTTCTGTAAACTCTTCTGTTTCTACTTCTACAGCATACGGAATTTCTTTCTTATAATGAATTAGTATTTTTTCTCTAATTTTTTCATTTACAAAAAAGCGTTCTGGTTTGTCTGTTAGTTGGTCTTTCGGATAAAAAGCAGGTGCTTCGGGCAACTCTTGTTTTATTTTTTCTAAAACTTCAGCTACGTTAAATCCTTCTAAAGCAGAAATAACAAAAACATCTGCATTGGGAACTTTGTTTTTCCAATACTCAATTTTTTCTTCTACCTCGTTCTGAGAAGAAGTGTCAATTTTATTCAACAATAAAATAACAGGTATTTCACTATGAATTATTTTGTTGAAGAAAGCTTCGTTTTTTAATTCTTTTTCGCCAACTTCTACAATGTATATTAAAATATCGGCATCTTCAAAGGCAGACTTTACAAAATCCATCATAGAAGATTGTAATTCGTAGGCAGGTTTTATAATACCTGGTGTGTCTGAAAATACAATTTGATGATTTTCATCATTGACAATCCCTAAAATACGGTGCCTTGTTGTTTGTGCTTTTGGAGTAATAATAGAGAGCTTTTCGCCCACCAAAGCATTCATCAATGTAGATTTACCAACATTAGGATTTCCAATAATATTTACAAAACCAGCTTTATGTGTCATGGTGCAAAGATAGTTTGTTTCTATAAATGATAGTAATGATGTCTATTAAAAAATAATTAAAATAATCTTTGTTTTATAGTTACAATGTATTGTAAATATGTAATCCAATTATTTCGACACAGTTATTTTAAAAGTAAGTGTTGTAGAAGATACAAATTATAAAGCCGCAGAAACTACAACTGTTTTAACGATTGACAAAGCAATCCCAAGTATTACTTTTGATGATATCTCTACAACGTTTGGAGCAGCTGATTTTGACTTGTCTGCAAGCAGTACATCAACAGGTGCAATTTCATACAGTATTGTAGCTGGAGGAACTGGACAAGTTAGTTTAACTGGTAATACGGTATCAATTGTAAAAGCAGGTACGGTTCGTATCAAAGCCGTTGTAGCAGCAGATGTGAATTATCAGAATACAGAAAAAGAAGCTGTTTTAACTATTGATAAGGCAAATCAAACAATTCAATTTAATTCATTTACAATTCCTACAGATTCTCAAACTTTTAATTTAGATGCAACTGCTAGTTCTGGTTTGTCAGTTAGTTTTAGTAGTTCAGATACCGATGTGGTAACTATTGATGCTAATACAGTAACTATTGTTGGTGTTGGAACGGCAACTATTAGTGCAATACAACCAGGGAATGAAAATTATAATCCTGCAGAAATTGAATCGCAAACGATAACAATTACAACACTTAGTACATCAAATGAATTATTAGATTTAGAGCTTTTTTTATATCCAAATCCGGCAACTAATGTTGTGAGCATAAAAACTGAGAGTAGTCTGAATTTAAAGGTTGTAATTTATGATATAAACGGACGAACGCTGAAAGAGATTGATGGCTATATTTCTAATCAACTAATAGATATAGCAGATTTAAGTAGTGGAACCTACTTGATAAAAGTAACAAGTTCCAAGGGTGAAAAAATGATGAAACGACTGATTAAGCTATAATTTTAAAAAAGGGGATTTAAGAATCCTCTTTTTTTATTTTCTTAAATGTAGTAATTAAGCTATAAAATATTAGCTAAGAATAACAATTTTAAAATATGTTTTTTGGATATAATTAATTATTAGATTTATTTTTAGTATTTTGTTAACTAATAGTTTATTTTTGTATAAAAATCCCCCTATGAGTACAAATAAAAACATCAATCTATTTATAATCAAATAGTTGAGTTTTTTTGTTTTTATAATTTGTACGGTTATTGTACGGTAAATTAATCTAAACTTAGAAAAAACACCAAAAAACCCAAACAATCATTCTTAAAACAACACCCCCTATCGATTTTAAAAGTCGTTTTTCTTTTTAGGTAGTGTCTGTGAAATGTATATATAGCCCAACTACTGTGTATATCTAATAGTTATTTTAGAGAAGACTACTTAAAAACTAACTTCTTATATATCTCTTCTGGTTTCTTTCTTTTAGTTAGCTTTTTGGGCTCTTTGACTTTTTGTTGTTTTAATCCTGAAGCTAAAACCTTACCCTCTATGTGGTCTAAGGTACTTATTTTAGCCTCTAAGCTTATAATTTTTAGTAAACTAAATATTTTTTTTATATTTTTGAAAATATTTTTTTAATTAAAAAACGCTATGAAGCATATCTTCCTAATTACCGCTCTATTATTTTACTGTGCTATTTTTTCTCAGAAGAATCAAAGACCTCAGTCGGATCAATTCAATTTCGTTCCTGGTGAGATCATTGTAAAGTTAAAAGACAATGTCGATGCCAAAGTATATTACTCTAAATCAGGTAAGGCAATGTCTGATTTTAATATTGCTTCATTTTTAGGTATAGATGACAAGGTCGAATCTTCAAAAGTATTATTTCATCAAAAATCGATTGAAGCAAGTATTGTTAATCAAAAAAAAATGAAGGCAGTTTATGCCGCAAAGAAATCACAAAACCCAAGTAACGGGTATCAACCTGAGGAGCCTTTAACGTTAAAAAACATTTTTGTTTTAAAAACAAAGCAGCAAGAAGAAAACATTTTAGGGTTAATAGAACAGCTTAAAGATGATAAAAATGTTGAATACGCAGAACCCAATTATAGATTTAGTATCAATGATTTTGAGGTTGCATCAGATATTATTTACGACAAGGACTTAACACCAACAAAAAATACAAGCACTACAGTTCCTGATGATCCACTATACAGCCAACAAACAAACATCACACAAACCAACATTGATGATGTGTGGAATGAATACACCACTGGAGATGGATCACAAACTGTAGCTATACTAGACACAGGAGTTGATTATACCCATCCTGATTTAGAAGCGAATATATGGATCAATGAAGCAGAGTTAAATGGAGTAGAAGGCTATGATGATGATGGAAACGGTTATGTAGATGATATACGTGGTTGGGACTTTATAAACTTAGATAACGCACCACTTGATGACAACATGCACGGCACACACGTAGCGGGTATTGTAGGAGCTGTAGGAGGAAACGGAATAGGCGTAGCAGGAGCTGCATGGAATGTAAAACTAATGCCAATTAAAGTATTTCAATCCAATGGAGTTGGGAACAGCTCTACCATAGCTGAGGGAATAAACTACGCAACTGCAAACGGAGCCACCATACAAAACATGAGTTTTGGATCATATGCTGAGTCCTCTACACTAAAATCTGCCCTTGAAAATGCCTATGCATCAAGTTTATTGGTAGGAGCAGCTGGGAATGATAAAATTTGTATTGGACCAGGGTTATGTCCTGATAAAACACCTAGCGCACCACTCTATCCAGGCGCTTATACTTTTGTTCTGGGAGTAGAAGACGGAAATGGAATTTACGACAACTATGATCAAGATGGTCCGATTTACTCAGGTTATTCAAACTTTTTAAACTACGAGGTTAAAGCACCAGGATCAGCCATTATGAACACAGTGCCTAATGGAGGCTATCGTAAATTGACAGGAACATCTATGGCAACCCCACTTGTTGCAGGAGCTATGGCACTGTACATGCAACAAAAACCTGATGATTCTAAAGAGCTGATTTTTGGAAATCTAATTAACACAAGTGGCCAAAATGTAGATATTAAAGCAGCTATAGATGTAGTTCCAACCCCTGTGCTTAAAGTTTTAAGTTCAGATATAAAAGATGAGATCAACGATCAGAATAATAATGGTTTTTGGCAACCAGGAGAAACATTAGAGTTGTTTCCGATGATTAAAAACTATTGGGGACCAACAGATGATGTTCGCGTAGGTATTGAATTTTGGGAGTTTGAAGACACATCTAAAGCGGAAATTTTAGAAAGTGAGATTGTCATTGGGTCAATTACAGCTTATGCAAACCTCCAAGATCTTGAACAATCCTTAAAAATTAAATTGGCAGATAACATTGCAAATAATGTTAATATTCAATTTAAATTGAGTGTTTGGTCTGGCGATAATCAAGACTATTTGTCATCAAAAAAAATTACAATAACATCTACTAGAGCAACTATTCTTGATGGTTATGTTGAGTCTGACTTGCATCTTATCATGGGGAATGAATATATATTTACCCAAAATGTTGTAGTTACTAACAATAGTATATTAACAATTGATCCAGGAGTTGTTGTAAGGCTTGCGCAAGATATCGTGATAGATCAAGGTTCTAAAATACATGCCAATGGGAATAAAGACAATCCTATTGAGTTTAGGCCTGAACAAAACGCTTCGACTTGGGGGGGTATTAAAGTGAATGACAACGACACCTCACAGCCTTCTGAAATTTCGTTTTCAAAACTTTACAACTCAAATGGTGTTATCGCTCCCCCTACAAGTACGCCATCTGTTCTTGTTAATGATGTCTTAATTTACGATGGTTCTATTGAAAGAGGAAACAGTATGTTTGGTGCTGCTTATGCAAATGGTGTAAACATCATTGACTCGTATATTGAAGCACCAATATATCGTCCGGGTAATGAAGGAGCTGGATATATAAATAATATGTATTATGAAAATTCTTCTGGATATTTATTATCATCAATTAAAGTCAAGCATTTATGGCATTCTAATACAGGATATGGCAATTTTGAGCGTGGGGCTCCCAAAAACAGCTCCATGTTAGACTTTTATTGTGAGCAAAGCGCATCTGCCTCTCATAATCATCCTATTTTTGCAGCTCCTAACTCAATTGGAAATTTTGATGCTCCTGATGTATATTTTGGAACAGGGCTAGTCGAAAATATCAAAAAAATAACATCTGATTTTTATTCTTCAGATAATACTCGGATTGGAAAAATAAATTATTCAACTGTCTTACTTACACCATCAGAGGCTCCTCATGGTCATGTTTGGAAGATCCTTGTTAATGGAAAAGATGCTCAAGATGAATATGATGAGATGGATCCCATTGGTGTTGGCTCTCATGAGTTTAAAGTTTATTTCAATCGTGAGATGGACACGAGTGTTGATCCTCAGATTTCATACGGTGTTCGAGAGCCTTACAATCAAAAGATTATTTCAGAGCAGGGGACTTGGTCTACAGATGGAAAAATCTACACAGTCACCCACGATGTAAACATTGGAGCAGCTGATGGGATAAACCGTATCCGTGTTCAAGATGCAAGAGACCTAGATTATTTTGATATCCCTGTTGAGGATTATAGATTCAACATGCTTGTTCAATCCGCTGGTTCGGCATCTACGGGTTTTATAGCTACTGCTGGTTTAGGTGAGATTACCTTGGATTGGACCGCACCTTCGGAGTCTGATTTAGATGATGTATTAGGGTATAATATGTATAGGTACACCGCTAACGATGATGGAACTTTTACAGACCCTATAAAAGTAAATGAAGCGTTGATTACCGATATTTCATATAAAGATTATGATGTAGTTAGAGACACGCAGTATTTTTATAAGTATAAGATTCTTAGAACAAGCTTTGAAGAAACAGACTATTCTAATTCAGTATCAACAGAACTTATTACAGCATCCTTAGGAGATAGTAATGGTGACACAAGTATAAATGTGATGGATGTGGTTAATACTGTTGACTATATTCTAGGAAACAACCCTACGCCTTTTGTTGATTATGCTACGGATGTAAACAATGACTCTTCAGTGAATGTATTAGATATTGTGGGTATTGTAGATATGATTCTAAACCCTACATCAGGTAAGGTAGTTTCAAAAACCAATAGAACAGCTGATTATTACCCAACAGCACCCATAGGGGATGCTATATTTTATTGGGAGAATGATGAGTTGTATGTAGAGTCAGAATATGAAATTACAGGGCTACAGTTGGCTTTTCCAAAAGACTTTCAGTTCCATTACAATACAGCTTTACCAAAATTTGAAACGTTACAATACAATCAAGAAGACTATACCATTAGTATGTTGTATAGTTTTGGTGATGTACGTATACCAAAAGGAAAAACTAAATTGTTAACCAAAGTAAATTCCTCTGATGAAGAGTTTGCAGTAGAAAAAGCGGTAGTAGGTACGATTAAAGGTCAGCAATTACAAGCAAAATACGAAGATCGTTCTGTGTTAGGTATCGATGCACCTGAGCAGGGAGAGCAAACAAAAATATTTACCATTGGTCCTAACCCAACAAGTGGTGTTTTAAACGTATTTTACTACTTGCCAGAGCAAATGGATAAAGTTCAGATGACCGCTTTCGATATACAAGGCAAAAGAGTTTGGGCAAATGATGCCTATAAAAATACGCCAGGTCAGAACCAAACCGAAGTAAACTTAACCAATTTACCAACTGGTGTTTATTTCTTAACCATAGAAGTTTTAAGAGCAAATCAAATACAAAAAAGAGAAGTTAATAGAATTATAATTCAAAAATAAACCCACTTTGAGAATCTTACATATTCTTTTTATTTTGTTAGTGTCTTCTCATATGTATACGCAGAATATTCTGTCAGGGAATGATTTTAGCATGAATGAAAATACTTCTTTTGAATATGCTATTTCTTTGAATAATAATTCAAATATATCTGCATTACAATTTGATATTGAAATCAATCAAGAGGCGTTTACTTATGGCTCAAACCATACCCTAACAAATAGAGCCTCAGATCTTTCTATTTCTACGAGTAATCCGTCTACGAATGTTATGCGTGTTGTTATGTACTCATCCTCTAATAATGTAATTGAGGTTGGGTCTGGAGAAATAGCAAAACTAGATATAACCTCAAAAACACTTCCTGGAGATTATTCATTTAGTATCTCTAACGTAGTACTTTCTGATGCAGTAGGAAACGCACTTAGTAACACAATAACAAATGGATCTGTATCTGTAAGAGGTGCACATTTAAATGTTAATACAACAAATGTTGCTTTTGGTAGGGTCCCGATTAGTGCAAACACACAGCGTTCTATATCAATTTCAAATAATGGAAATGAAAACCTTATAATTTCTTCCATTGCGATTGCTAGTCCATTAAGTCTTAGTACATCACTTCCCATAACAATTTCTCCTGGGGGTAACCAAAACATTTCTATTTCGCTTGATTCTAGTCAAAAATACGATAGCTCATTAGACCTCTCATATACAACTAACGACAATAATGGGTTAAGGCAATTGCAAAAGACAACTGTTAGTGCTAATATTTATGCTGTGAATGAAATTCATGTTGGCTCAGGTTCTGGTGATATTCATAGTGAAATTAGTATACCTGTAACTATAAATAACATGGAACCCTTTAGTGGGTTTCAATTTGACATTACGCTACCCGAAAATATTGACTATGTGGAAAATTCGGTGAGTTTAAGTTCACGAAAAACGGATCAAGTTATTAATGGTAGTATGCTAGATTCGAGAACCTTAAGGGTGCTTTCTTATTCAAATTCAAATTCAGATTTTAAGGAATCAGATGGAGAAATAATGACATTTAAACTAAAACCATCAGTAAGTTCTGGTAATTACAGCCTTACTATTGCAAACCCTATAATATCTAATATTACTTTAGGAAATATTGAGTCTGATAGCTATAATGGTTCGGTACAAATTAACTCTCCTAATTTAATTACAAGTTCAAGTACTATATCTTTTGGTAGGGTGCCGATCACTGAAACTAAAGAACAAACTATACGTCTAACAAATAATGGCTCTGCTCAACTAGACATAAGTAGCATAGTAAAAGATGTATCTCTTTTTAATTTTGATACGGCAACTCCATTTTCTATAACACCAGGATCATTTAAAGACATTAAGCTTACTTATACTCCTACTTCAAATGGCAGTATAAATGAAAATATTTCAATCAGACACAATGGTTCAAGTGAACAAAATGTAATAAATGTAACAGCAGATGTATTTTCGCCAAACTATTTAAAAGTAAAGAGTATTAACGCAGAGCCAGGAGAAGCAGCTTTTTTAGACATCGAGCTTTACAATAATGACGAAGTTAAAGGGATACAGTTTGATGTTGTTTTAAATTCTGAATTTGATTATGATCTTTCTAATTACTCGTTGATTGATAATGGTTTAATTTTTTCTTCTTCCAATTCAAATCTAGGAGCAAATTCTTACAGGTTTATCTTATATAACACTTCAGGTGCATCTATTCCTCAGGGATCGGGTTCAATTTTAAGAATCCCTTTTACAGTTCCACAAAATACAAGCTTTGGGAATTACACTGTATCCTTTTCAAATGTTGTTTTATCTGGACCAAATAATAGAAATGTAAGTAGTGAAGCACTTCAAATAGGGAACGTAAATATTTCAGTCACCACAATACCAACCATTACACTAACAGGAGAATCAACAGTTGATATTGAAGTAGGAAGTGCATACACAGATGCAGGTGCAACTGCTTCTGATAACTATGATGGAGACATTACCTCAAGTATTGTAACTGTAAATCCAGTAGATACTGATGTTGTAGGGCAGTATACAGTAACCTATAACGTAAGCGATGCCAATAGCAATGCTGCTGTAGAAGTAACTAGAACTGTGAATGTAGTAGACACCACAGTACCTATCATTGCACTAACAGGAGACGCTACAGTTGATATTGAAGTAGGAAGTGCATACACAGATGCAGGTGCAACTGCTTCTGATAACTATGATGGAGACATTACCTCAAGTATTGTAACTGTAAATCCAGTAGATACTGATGTTGTAGGGCAGTATACAGTAACCTATAACGTAAGCGATGCCAATAGCAATGCTGCTGTAGAAGTAACTAGAACTGTGAATGTAGTAGACACCACAGTACCTATCATTGCACTAACAGGAGACGCTACAGTTGATATTGAAGTAGGAAGTGCATACACAGATGCAGGTGCAACTGCTTCTGATAACTATGATGGAGACATTACCTCAAGTATTGTAACTGTAAATCCCGTAGATACCGATGTTGTAGGACAGTATACAGTAACCTATAACGTAAGTGATGCCAATAGCAATGCTGCTGCAGAAGTAACTAGAACTGTGAATGTGGTTTCTAGTCTTTCTGTGGATGATATTACTAGATTAAACTTAAAAGTTTATCCGAACCCAACAAAAAATTACTGGAAGCTTACAGCGAAAGAAACAATCAATTCAATTAAATTATATGATGGCATAGGAAGAAAAGTTTTATACTTAACACCAAAATCAGAAACTTCAGAGATTGATGCGACTTTATTAGCTAACGGGGTTTACATCCTAATTATTAATAATAGAAAAACGATTAGGTTAATTAAACATTAATTTTAAAAATAAAATAATTAGAAGTATTAAGTGCCTAATTGTAAATTTCAATAATAATAACTAATATTTTTTTAAGAATTAGAAATAGTTTTTTATAATATTAGATGTTTTGCCCCTACAATATACCGTATATTCAGACTAAATTTTTAAAAATAAAAAACCGATTTTAACTTATTCCTGGAATAAAGAAACAGAAGTTATTAGTTCTTGGAAGAAAACACCTAAACGATTTGAATCAATCTTTGTTACACTATAACTAAACCTTTTAATTATTGATATACAGCTACTTATATAAGTGATATTTAAGTATGTTTTGTTTAGTTAGCTTATGAATGGGAGGGGTTTTACTCATGATCTCTGAGTTTTTTTCCAAATTTATCATGTAGATCAAAGGTTTTAACTAATTTACTAAGTTTTGGATTAATTTCAATAAGCTTATGAAACTTTACCTCTTCATCGGTATAGCTTACCGTATCTTTAATATCTGCTAAGTCAGCACCCTTGTCAGCCTCTGTCTCTTCCATTATTTTAGAGACTTGAATATTGAATCCGTCTTTATTGCAATCCTTAGCTACCTCAAGCCACTTATCATAACAACCCTTATCTGGAAATGCTTTAACCACCAAACCTTTTAGAGGCTCAAGAAGTTTTTTACTAAAATTACTCAACGACCCTGTAGCTAACCAAACAATATCAGGTCTATTTACCGAGAATAAAACAGCGGTTTTCTCACTCTCCACAATCGCTACTTTAGTCACGCCCTTTGTAACTAGATGAAGCCCAAAGAGACATTGTCTAAGCTCAAAATTAGGGGCATTTATAAGCTTATGAGCCCAAGTAATTCCGTTTGACCTCTTCCCTGTTTCACTATTATAATTCATCACTTTACCAGTTCTAACCTTACCGTATGTATCTATCTGCCAAAAGACTACAGAACCTCCAAATTTTTTAGAGGTTCCTAATCTATACCTTTCAATAAGCCAGTCAACAGTTTTATCATCAAAATTCAACTTTAGGAACTTTATAAAAGGGTTTATCGTATAACTAGACATACTTTTTGTAACCATTTCAGTATCAATAAAAGATGGTTTTTTTATCGGTGGTGGTTTGAACTCTAATGAACTCAAAGTACTTGAACCTTTAGGGTAACTGAAATAACCACATTCTACTTCACGATCACAACGACCATAAATTTCATCAGCTAACCGATTCGTTTCATTATCAATATAACGAACAAACCTAATCTTATTACAAGATGGACACCTGTATTTCTTTGATGTTTCATCTAGTCTATATCTATAATTTTTCATGCGCTCATCTATTTATCAGTTTAAGTCCCTATATATAGGGACTAAACTTATGAGTTAATATTATTTGTTTAACTTGAATGGTTTACGTGGCATTTCTTGAGATATGAT